>Ga0307507_10000823_pt1 | contig 68768 bp, 18 predicted proteins | sample 7_EM_MG_FD_207223 | JGI IMG/M metagenome (GOLD analysis project Ga0307507, IMG submission 207223) | Populus trichocarpa ectomycorrhiza microbial communities from riparian zone in the Pacific Northwest, United States - 7_EM | ecosystem: Host-associated > Plants > Roots > Unclassified | place... | reverse complement strand
TTTAAATTATTAAAATTTATTATTAAGTGGTTGTTAAGATATTAAAGTGTGATTTTTCTATTTTTTGGTGTGTTTTTGAAGTGATCAGCTCACCCGTTTGACCAGCTCACCCGTGAAATACGTTAGTTTATTAAATAGAAAAGAAAGAAAGGTAAATAAAAGAGATTTTAAAAAAAGTAAAGAGAAGTAAGGGAAAGGGGGGTTAGTAGGTAGTAAGCGTTTAGGCAAGCTATAGAGCACTAGGCATAGAGCTTTAAGAATAAACTCTCTTATCTTATTATATACAATATATACATATACTCTCCTTCCTAGATTTAGAGCTTTAAGAGCTCTATAGCTTTAAATCTACTCTATCTAATCTATTAAATTAATAGGATCCACTAATTAAAAAATAGCTCCGCTATAAAGCTCCAGAATTAATCTAGTTTAAAAAAACTGCTAAGTGGAGCTACGGTGGCACTAGGATGTAGATAAGGGGCTCTAGGTAATATAAAAGTTAGATAGCATCATAAAAGAGCTATATTTTATTTTAATAGCAATAAAAACACTAGGGAAATGCAATAGAATATTAAGGAGGAATTATTAAAAGTAGGGACTTATTAAGAATAGGGACTCATCAAGCTATATCCGGCAAAGTTTAATTAGTATTATATTCCTAAGTCGTTTCTTATAATACTGGTAAAGGAATATAATACTAGGGAAATGCGCGCTAATTAAAAGCTAAGAAGCTAAGGATAAAAACAAACCTCTATTCTCCTAAAGGATTATTCCCCTAGGGCTTTATTCCCCTAGAGCTTTATTCCCTTAGGGCTTCTCCTTAGCTCACTTAGATCTGCCTTTATATATAGGGTAAACTAAAAGTATAAATTACAGCTACCCCTAATTACTGCATATATACCCCTAATTGACACGCGTATACCTCCTACTAAATAGGCTTAGATTCTTCCTCTTTAAGTTAAAACGTTATATATATTTGACTTATTTATATCTATATTAGTACGCGACGCGCCTATACCCAAATCAACACCCTATATTTGTATTACTTTTCCCTATATCTACTATGGCTCTTAACCTACCTCTGTTAAAGCTGTGTTAATGTATAAGAATTAAGGACGGAGAAAGGAGGCCAAAGAGCTAGAGATATAAGTAATAGAGATAAGTTTAAGGATGTTTAGGGAGGAGTATCCAAACACGCTAACCAGTATAAATAACCTCGTATTTACGCTAAAGTCTTAAAGCCGCAATAAGGAGGCTATCTTACTAATAAAAAAATGCCTATAGTTGGGGAAATAGATCTTTAGCACTTACTATCCTAATATAAAGTCTTTACTTAAAGCTTTAAATAAGTGGCAATAGGAGAATATATAGGAATTTAATATAACTATATTTTAAAGAATATAAAGCTAGTGAAAATATTAAATAGGTTAAGCTGCGTAAGTATACTTATAAGTAATATCTAACAGTAATAAAATAATTTTGCACTAAATATCGCTATTATAAATAAATAGGGGGGCTAACCTGCACCAGCTATACCCTTATTAAGATATACTAAATTAGATAGACTGCGGAAGAGAATGGTTAATAAATAGACTAAGCTATATATAGCAAAATCCAGTCTAGAAAACGTATTTTATAATAGTAATCTCTTAGCCTACTTTATATATAAGCCACCGGCACCATCTGGTACTATTATTTAATACTTAAACTTAGTTTAGTAAGACGACTGCCAAGAGATCTACTTCTAGGGCAGAATATTAGTATTATTAGTCTTGGCGCTTATATAGTCTAGAAGCTTCTAGAAGCAAGCTAGGACTTTATAGCGCCTATATATCTACTTTAAAATCCTACTATTTGACTATTTTTAGATTTCTTAGGGTCTTATTATCTAAGTAACTATACTTAGCTAAAATCACTTCCTTATCTTTATCCTTATAGATTATATTAAAAACTAGCAAAATATTTTCTTTCTTTAGCTCTATTATATATAATCTAATTACTTATCTAATTATTTATTAGGCGGATTACCTGTATAACCTAGCATTTAGGTCGCACAATTAATAAAAAATAGCAGCCGTAAAAAGTTGCTTTAAGTCTTGCTAGGTAAGCGCGAGCAATAAACGGCAAGAAATATTTTATTGTGCCCACGCTAACCTTAAATAGGCGCTAGTTACACATTATAAATGGATAGCGCTATTATTAAATCGCCTTTCCTCTCCAATACATCTAATATGCTAGAAATAATATCGGTATAGCCCTAGATCTTATATAGGACTATTTATAAAGCTTAGGGACTAAGTATATAACACTAATACCCTAAAAGAGAGAAGTTATAAAAAGGAAGAAGAAGAGGAAATAAATCTAAGTTTGACTAAACACTGTTATTTGTTAATATAACCTACTAAATAATAGATATAGTAACGGTTCTAGTGCCTACTAATATTTAGGTCACACAATCTTCTATAACCTATAATCCTTTAGGTTATACAATGTTATGGGACAGGGTCAATGGTAGCTAAACATATGTATTCAAGGAGTCTACAAGACGTTACGCGATTAATCATAAGGGTTAAGGGCGTAAGGAGGTGATATACCTACGCGTAGCTAATATAAGCTGTACGCAAGGTATATATAAGAGCACGGGGCTCTCCTATGAAGGCCCCTGCGGTTAGGTTCCGTGACACTACCCCCCCTCCTATTAAGGCGGAGCTTTGGTAACGCTATGGTTACTATATATATATAGGGGGAACGCTTAGGGTATAAAGAAGAAGAAGAAATATTATTATAGATATAATAGGCTTATATAGATACTTCTAACTTAGGACTTAGAGGTTATTGGTAAGGTATAAGGGGGGTTGCTAAGGCGCTAGTAGTAGGCGAGCTAATAGCGATTTTCCATCCCAGGGATGGAAAATCTTAATTAGTTAGTTTCTCCTTAATATCTAGAATCTAACTAATTAGACAACTTTAACTGCCGGTTAAAGTTTTTAGATATCTTAAAGTTTTTTAGTTATATAATTACACTTTATAGCAATCTGCGGCAATCTAATAGCAATTTGCCCTTATGTGGCAATATATAACGATTTAACTCTATAAGGGCTCCTATAGAGGATTAGGTATAAAATCTCTGCTTAGGCCTAGTTTCTATAGGTTTGCGTAGTAGAAGTCGCTAATTAGGTCCTTTATATTCTTAAAGTCTTCCTATAGTTGCTATTCTAGCTAATCTATATTAAATCCTATATAGGTGGCTTTATAGTAGAGCCGCTATCCTCTGCCTTTACTAAAGTATTTAGAGTTAATAATTTATTTAATGGTCTACTCCTTATAGTTCTTATCTTTGTTCTTATCTTAGATTAGTGCCAATAGGGGTTTAGGCTATATTTGTTCTGGTAGAGGGTTAGGTTAGTAAAGGTATAGTAGCTATAGGTAAAACACAGGCTATACTCCGCGGGTAGCTAAGGTGGGTAGAAGCTCTAGTTTATATATGGCTCCCCTATTAATAACTTATTTAATCTAGTAGGGGCTAAGGTTTTTATAATTAAGTGACTTTATAGGCCTCTATATGGAGATATTGCGTATATTTAACTATACCTAGTCACTAACACGCATCTTAGGTAGTGGTGTTCTATAATAGTTAGTAAAGTAAGCTTATTTTGCTTAAGCCTAGGCCATCTCTTCTTTATAGTAGTTAAGTAGATTTTTTATATAGTTTATATATTAATTAGCAAGTAGTATCTTAAGGCGTTTTCTATATAGCAGTTTCTTATTAATAGGCTCTAGTGGCTTTATACTAGATTATAGGTAATAATCTTTATTTATAAAGAATAGGGTAAGTCCTATAGTAGTTAAGACGTAGTTATTTACTATAAATTTACCTAGTAGAAGGTGGTTTACCTAGTTATACTAACTATAGGCAACTACCTATTATAAGTACGCCTTTATACTAGCGTTAGCGTTTTCTGGTTATTTAGTAGTTTTATAGGAAAAGGATATAGATATCTTAACAAAGATACTAAGGCGTTAGTAGATCCGCCTCTATATATTAGAATTAAATTATATACCTTAGTTAGATGTAATAGAGTTAGGTAACCTATATAGTTAGTAGACTTTATAAAGGAAGGTGTTAGCAATATTACTTATAGCAACGCCTTTAGTTGGGACGTAGTGGCGTTCTTTTATAAGTTGGTATATTATTATAAGGATATTCTTATAGGTTTGGCCATGTTATTTATAAGGCGGTAGGTTAATAACGAAATCTATAGCAATATCTACCTATTAGCGTATAGGTATTAGTAAAGGATATAGTAGTCCTTAGTACTTTATATAAAATACTTTAGCACGCTTATAGCCGTGGTAGGCACTTATAAAGCATTTAACTAAGTCTATTATTTTAGGCTAGAAGTAGTATTAGCTAAGGAGCTTATAGGTTTTTCCCTTACCTGGGTGGCCGCTTAACTAGAGATTATAGGCTATTTGGATTAATTGCTATTATAGGTCTTCTAAGTTAGGGATAAATAGATAGCCTCTATAATAGAGCCTATTCTCTTTTACTTTTAAGGCTGCTATATTAATCTAGCCTAAGTTTTGGAGGTTAGTAGGTAGTATATAGATGCTAGTAATCTTTGCGGCAATTAGTTAATATAGTAATAGGTTAATAGAGGTGTTATATGCTATGGTAATAAGCTTATTAATTTTAGGGGGTAATTCTAGTTCTATGGTATAAAGCTAAGGAGCAGTTAGTTTTGTCTTAGGTAGTATACCTAGGGCCAAGTTTTATGCTTTTAGGATTGTCTATTATTAGAATTAATTATAAGGGTTATCTTCTAACTAAGGAAGGTCTTATAAACGGCGTATTAGGCTATTAGGCTTAGTACCTTATACTCCTAGCCTATATACAATTTTAAAGTTAAAACTAGAGAGAAATTTGTTCTAGCGTGCTTAGCGTTAATTTAGTTACTTTATAGTTATAAAGTATTTAAGGTTATAATAATCTATAAGGACTTTAGTTGGCTAATTAGGTTCTACTAAGGAGAGTTCTAGTTAGAATTCTTTAAACACTTATATAATTACGAGAAGTTCTTTATTATAGATCTTATAGTTACACTCTTATAGTATAAGCTTAGATAAGTAGAATGTAACTAGGTAGAGAAGGCTATTATTGCCTATCTAGGAAAGGATGTCTATATTAACATAGTCTAAGGAGTTAGTTTTAAGGTAGAGTTACTATCCTAGTATAAAGTAAGCTAGGATAGGTGCTTTAGTAAAAGCATCTTTAAGGTTTTAAAACACCTTCTTATATTTAGGCGTCTAGGTAAAATATAAGTATATTTTTCTTCCTTTTATAGGAAGACCCTTTATTTATATTATTATTATAAGTGGTGCTATAACGCCTAAAAGGTTATGTATAAATTTCTAATAGAAGTTAGTAAGACTAAGAAAGGCTTATATATCCTTAATATAGTTAGGAGTTTGCTATTTAGTAATTATTTATACCTTTCTCTTCTTTGTAAGCAACCTGCTTGACACCTTCAAGGAAGGGGCGACCTAGGGGATAGGCTTCGTCGATGACACAAACCTAATTACATATGGGCCAACAGTCGCAGAGAACTGTAGGACACTAGAGAAAGCCTACAATACCTATATAGAATAGGCAAGACGACATAGAGTCCAATTCTTACTAGAGAAATACCAGCTAATCTATTTTATAAGAAAACGTAACTAATCTGCAGATCTTTAGTATACAATCCATATCTAAGGCTTTGGGGGTCAACCGGTTTAAGGCCTAAGGGTATTAGAAGTATGGGTAGACAGCAAGCTCTGGTAGAGCGCACATACAGCGTAAGCGGCCCGTAAGGGCTAAGCATAGTATATCGCCATGTCCAGGATCGTTAATTCTATATAGGGTCCATGCTTCCAGAGGTCACGCCTACTATATACAGCAGTTGTCCGGCCAACCATAATGTATAGATCTAGCATTTGGGCCACTAGAGAAACTAAGAAAGGCCCCCCTAAATCACTCCTTAAACCACTCCAAAAGGTCCAAATAGCCTGCCTTAGGAGTATAACAGGCGGGTATAAGCGAACGGCCACAGCACTACTCAAGAAGGAAGCCAATATTCCCCCCCTATAACTATATATTAAAGCCAATGCAATACAAAGGGTGTAAAAGGAACGCAACTCTAATGTTATAAAGTATATTAAGACACGCCTAAACAAACTATGGAGGGACCCTAGGGTGCCCTATAGGAGAAGGAACCAACAACCCCAAAATAGGGAAGATATATTAGGAAAACAGGTAGAGAAAGCAGAAGAAGAATAGTACAGCACTAGGGCCCAGGCCTATATAGAGGAGGAAGGAAGACGCGTAAGAGGCCAGCAAAGACAATAGTAAGGGAGAGAAAGGAGCCAAAGTAGAGCATAAAAGAGTACTAGAAAACTATCTACCGCAACATAATACTGGTTGGACCGACGCTAGAGAGACAAATAGGAGTTAAAGGTATAGAGGCAGACTTAGGTAAGGGGAACCCAAGCCATAGCATAGGTAATACTATAGGGGGTAAATACCTAAGGGCTCCAAGAGGGCCTAATAAAGGCAGAAAATACAATAGCAACACTCTTAAGGACAGGAATAATAGAACTAAAAAATTAACTTCACTAGATAGGTGTCCTAGTGGGTAGCCTAAGGTATAAATATAGCTGGCCAAGACAGACACCAAAACACATAATACTATTATACCCCTTACGCACCGGCTGAGAAGCAATGCTCTTAGCAGCTAGCACAGAAAACTATAATACACTACTCTCAACATAGAAAGGCCTCAAGGCGGCTACCCGGTGGCTTATTAGCCAAAATGTGCTAGACCAGTTCCGGGTTGCAAAGGAAATAGTAATAGAAGGTAAAGGGGCGAATAACAGGCGCCCCCTAATAACTCTATAGGAGTAGAGTACAGTGTGTAATACTAGCGCGTCCGTAGGTTTGTTACGGCAGCAGTGGTTCCTAAGAAGGTCAAAAAGTAAGGTAGTAGAGCACCACTGGTAACTTATAGGCGACTTATAAGCGAGCCCTAAAAGGCGGGGAGACGGATTACGGGGTTTTCTTAAATAGAGTTTTCTCCCCACATATATATAAGGAGTAGTCCGCGTGGGCCCAACAGGGATCCGAATTGGACGTTAAGCAATGAATAATAATAATTATTTATACCTTCTTGGGGTCTATATAGACACCCTTAGTAGTAATAATTAGTTTAAGGTATTTTACTTCTATAACTAAGAATTCGCACTTCTTTAAATTAATATAAAGTCCTATATCTTTAAGGTATTGTAGGACCTTTTAAACGTGCGTAGTATACTTAAAAGGATTATTACTATAAATAAGTATATTATTAAGGTACGCAGAGTAGAAGTCATTAAGGTAGTCCTATAAGGCGTTATTAATATAGCTTTAGAAGCTGCCTAGCCCATTATATACGCTAAAGGGCATAATGGTATATTTAAATTGGCTAAAGTGTAATATAAATATGGTTTTTTATTTATTACCTTCCTATATTTAAAGGCAGTTAAAGGCGGCAATAATATTAAGCTTAGTATAGATTTTAGCTTTGTTAAGCTATTTAAGAGTCTTATATATAAGCGGTATAGGGTATTAGTTTTTAATTGTAATAGTATTAAGTCCTCTATAGTTAACGCAGAATTAGATACCTCCTTTTAGCTTTTTAGTAAGGAGGATAGGGGTAGCTGCTGGAATATACTAGGGTAAATAAACCCTTTGTTAAGGTGCTTGTTAATATACTTTTTAATAACTAGAAGTTTGTCTTTTAATATTAAGTAGGGTTTTTTATAGGGTAGCGTTTTTCTTTATTTAATATTAATGGTATAGTTATTAGGTTAATATGGGGGGAGTATATCTGCGCTCTTTTATGAGCATATATTAATAAAGTTATAGTACCTCTTAGGGAGGAGATTACGGAGTTCCTTATTAGTAAATCCTTTTTTAAGCTTTATAAACTTCTTAAAGTCTAAAGGTAAAAGTCTATAGAGTTTTATAGAGGTATTATTTTTTAGGAGGTTAGCTATATCTATTCTATTACCATAGAGGACGTAGTCCTATTCTTTATTAAGCTTATATAGTTATAATTAGGAGGATGCGGTAATGGTTTAGCCTTTTTTATATACTATATAGTAAAAGGCCGTGGCACTTATATAGTGGTAGTTAGTTGTGGGTGGGGTAATAAAGGGTTCCTTAGGTTAATATCCTAGGGAGTAGGTAGAGGCGGCTAGGCTATACCCTAAATAAGTCTCTCTACAGTATTTAGAGTTAAAGGTTACTTCTTTCTTTTTCTAGTTAATAGTAGGGTTATATTATTTGAGCTAGTTTATTCTAAGGATAATAGGGTAGTTGGTAAGTAGTATAATATAGGCCTAGAGTTCTTCCTAGTGCCTATTTATATCTAGGTAGAGTTATGCTATATTGGTAATCTTTTATATAGTATAACTACTATTAGCAAGTTATAGGGCGCGGGCTTTAGTAAGGGGTAAGGTAGGTAGGTTATAAGTATGCATAAATTAGGTATCTATAAATTTATTAGTAGCTTTGCAATTAATTATAAAACGGCTTTTATATTATTTTTTACCAGTAATTCCTATTATAGGTAAAACTATCTATTTCCGTCTATTTATCTTTACTAAGTTATCTATTAAGTAGGCTAATATATAGATCCCCTTATTATTAGGACGTCCTAACCTATAACTTAGGGCTAGGACTTAGCGTTTTTTGTTTCCGTATTTAACTTTACTACTATTACTATGTCTTTGTCTTATATAGTAGTGGCATATAGTACTATATTTAGTGTTTAAGGTATAGGGTTAAGTATTAGACAGCGGCTATTAAACCTAGCCATTAGGCAGTTTAAGTTATAGCTATAGCAGCCTTCTTAATGGCATTTATAGCAATGCCATAGCTTCTAGAGTAGCTTATACTCTCTATCTAGTAGCTTCTATAGGAATGTTGGTATAGAGAGGTTAATATTAGGACCAGTAGTATTACTTAGGGTAGTGGGCGTTAGTAGTTTAGTAGGTCTAGAGGGCTTCTATAAGGAGGTCTTTGGGTAGGGGTTTATAGTAGCAATCTGGTTTAGCCGTTGTTTAATCTTCTATAGGGCTGCTACTATATTATAAACATTATTATAATTATGGCTGGCGGCTGCGTAACTAAGGTAATAAATAACTTTTTTAAGAAGATCTTCCTGGTCTTTAGCATTGTCTTAGGTAAGGACTTTAGTGTATTTCTAGAATTTAATATAGAACTTATTAAATAATTTAGTGTGGCTTATCTTTAGGGCATATAGTTTAGCTTAACTAGTGGCCACTAGGTTATGGTTACAGTATATTTAGTTAAGGTTGTTGAGAACTTCCTAGTAGAACTGCTACCTTTAGGGACTACTAGTCTTCTATTAAGCGAAGAGTCTATTAAATGGGATGCCCTTTATTTGTCTAATAATATAGCCAATCTTAGTATTTTTTATAGGGAAAAGGCAGGCGCTCTAGGTTAGTTTCTTGCGGATTTATATCTTTTAGTGGCTGTATTCCTTGCGGTTACCTTAGAAGGTTCGGGGATTAGGGTAGCGTATATTAGACCCTATAGTAGCAGTCTGGGTTTAATTGTTATATCTTTTATTATTACCACTATAGTAGGGGTTCCTATTAGGTAAAGCTGCTTAGCGCTAACCCTTTATTAAGTGTTAAGTAGGTAAGATTGCTAAGGGCGTAGAGACTTAGGTGGCGTTATATACAGTAGAGAGATATCTAGTATTGTTATAAATATGCTTATTAAGCTAAGATTATAGGTATTTAATTATACCCTCTTTTTTGGTAACTATAGTAATAAGTATAATCTTGGCCTTCTTTAGTTATTAGACGCCGCGTTTAGATATATGGAGGTTATCTTTAATCTCTTAATATATATTATTAGCAAGCGCCTTATAAGCTTATAGGTTTTAAATAATATCGTAATCTTAGGTGGTATGCATCTTAGCTTATATAAGCTTTAGGTAGTAGTTCTGTAGAAGGTGGTAGTATTTATTAGGTTCTTATACTACTATTTTTACAAATATCTTGGCGTCTTATATCTTGATCTTAATAGGTAGTAGTCTTTTAGCTTATTTATCTATAGTTATATAGTTAATAAAGGATAAGATATTGTTAATGTCCACCTTATTAAGGTTGTTATAGTCTTTTAAGCTACTAGGCTTCCCCTTGGGGGTTAAGGCTACGGCTAATAAATTAAATCCTTCTGGGATTAATTGGTATTATAGGTTTAGTATAGGCATTAGGTTATTTTTTAAGTTTAATATAGTGGCTAGTAAGGAACTTTGTCTTACTATTATTAATTCTTTAGAAGTACAAAGTAAGGTAATTTGTAAATACGCTGCTTCTGGTAGCGCCTATAGTATTACAGAGATGTAGAATTAGTTATAGGCTAGGCGTTAGTAATAAAAAAGGCGTAATATAATGTCACAGGACGGGGTTAATGGCAGCTAAATGTATATATTTAAGGAGTCTACGGGATGTTGCGCGATCGATCGTAAGGGTTAAGGGCGTAAGGAGGTAATATACCCACGCGTAGCTGACATAAGCTATACGTGAGGTATACACAAGAGCACGGGGCTCTCCTATAGAGGCCCTTGCGGTCGGGTTCCGTGATATACAATCTCCTATAACCTAATAATCCCCTATAACCTAATAATCCCCTATGACCTAATAATCCCTTATAACCTATAATCCTTTAGGTTATACAATCCCCTTTAGTCGCACAATCCTCTACGACCTATAATCCTTTAGGTTATACAATCCCCTTTAGTCGCACAATTCTCTACGACCTATAATCCTTTAGGTTATACGATCCCCTTTAGTCGCACAATTCTCTATGACCTATAATCCTTTAGGTTATACGATCCCCTTTAGTTGCACAATCCTCTACGACCTATAATCCTTTAGGTTATATAATCCCCTTTAGTTATATAATCCCTTACAACCTTATAATTTATATAAATAAGATAATTTAAATTTAAAAAACACTAAGAAAAACTTAAAAAAAAATTTAAATTATAGGTAAATTTTTTAATAAAATTAAGACTAAAAATATAAGGAGATAACTTAGCCTATTTACTTTTAATTTAAGTAAAGTAAAGTAAAAACTAAAGCTAGTAAAGTATAGTTTTTAATAGAAACGCGTCGCTTAACTACTATATAAATATCCTTTAGACCTTATACTACAAGGAAAACTCATATATTAAATAAATATAATTAAGGCTTTAATTTATCTATACCGAGTAAAGGCTCTAGTCAAGAGTAAGCTAGTATATAATTATAATTAGGGTATACTGCCGACCTTAGAGCCAAGTCTAGAGCTAGTAATTAAGTAAGAACTATTAGCGACTTAGTTAATCGAGGCACGAGCATGGCAAGAAGGACGCGCAAGCCTATATAATTGGTAGTCTATAAATAAGGATCCAAAGCTAGAAGGAAAAGAGAAGAAGGGTAGCGCCGCTCGAGATTTTATACGATTGTCTGGTCACGTGACTGCGACTATCTATTATAGTAAGAAACTGTCTGCGATTATCCGCCACAATCTACTGCCACAATCCACCGTTTTCCACCAGCGCCGTAATATTAACCCCCCCCCCCTCCGAAAAAGCCTGCCCTTAGGCTTTATATATCCGTAGGGTGTTCTTATCTATATGCTTAATAGGTAGCTTATTATCTTTGCTATACTAGCACTCCATTTACTTATCTAGATACTTTAGGGGTCCTAGCTTATTAGGGTATTAGTTATAGAATTCTTTAAGCTTCTAGGGGTAACCTGTAAAGTTCTAGGCAGGGTACTAGGTTGGGTCTAGATTGCAACCTTCCTATTAGATACGGTATTTTAGCGTTCCTTATACTAGTTTATAGGCTAGTATTTTATTAACTTCCCATTCATTATCGCCATTAACTTAAATTGGCAGTAGAGGCTTATTCTTTTGTCTAGGTAGTAGGTTATTTATAGCTTTCTATAGCTTATCTGGTGAGAAAATAGGGTAGACTTTAATTAAGTCTGGGAGTTTAACCTTATATAAGTTGCCTTCTTTATTAAGGATCTTATACGGTCCTGCTATTTTATAGTCTAGCTTATAGCTAGGCCGTTCTATCTTTTAGTTCTTTATTATAACCCAGATCTTGTCGCCTATAGTAAAGTCAGACTCGCGCCTATGCTTATTTGCCTACTATTTTATTAATTTCTAGGCCTTTTCTAGGTTCTTATAGGCTACCATCTATGCTTTTTCTAAGCGTCTAGTATACTGCTATGCTTCCTTATAAGATAGGTTTTTATATATAGTCTGTGGTCCTTCCGGTCTCTCCCAGTTAAAGCTTATATAAGGTAAGTATCCTATTTCTAGCTAAATAGGTATAAACCCTGTAAAGTCATAGGGTAGGGTTGCCTAGGCGTAGTTTATTATAGGTAGTAGTTCGCTTTAGTTGTCCTAAAAGTAGTTAATAAAGGGATAAAGTCTCTGGTCTAAGTATTAATTTATAATTTCTATCTGACCATCTATCTAGGGATAGTATACCGTAGAGAGCTTTAGCCTAATACCTAGGATCTAGGTAAACTTATTCTAGAAGGCTAATATAAACTACGGCCTGTGGTTGGATATAATAGTATCTAGTAGTCCGTAAATTTAGTAGACATAGTAGATATACAGTTAGGCCGCCTCTTTAGCATTAATATTCTTATAATAGGGGATTAAGAACAGGCGCTTGCTAAAGTAGTTAACTAGGATTATAACTATATTATATCTGTCGCGGTCTATAGATAACTTATAAAAGTCTATAGAGATATACTGCTAGGGGCGTTCTAGTATTAGGAGTGGCTTTAATAGCCCTATGGTCTTATCTCGTGGAATTATAGACCTACAGTAGTTATTATAGTTCTATACATAGCGGTTAATATCCATAACTATTCTAGGCCAGTAGTAGTGGTTACCAATAATTCTGCAGGTCTTATTTTTTCTAGGGTAGGCTATAGAGACCTAAGTATACGCTTCGGCAATAAGCCAAGTCCGTAAATTCTATTCCTTTACCACTACTAGCCGTTCCCAGTGCTTAAGCAGTCCGTTTTTAAGGGACTATAGGCTAATAACATCCTTTACCTTTTTGCGGTACTCCTATAGAGAAGGGGCCATTTAATTTACCTACAGCAGTTCATTAATAAGGTTAAGTTCCATAGAGTTAATAGGATATATCTTAGCGTTTAAAGGATCCGTATTTAGTTCTGCCTATATCTAGGGGTTAAGGTGCTCTAGTTGTAGTAGTGTCTGGGTCCATAATAAGATCTTTATAGCCACCCAGTTACCTAGGTTTTGTTTACGCTTTATAAAAGCATCCGCACAGTTTATAGCGCCTAGCTTATATATAATTAGAAAGTTAAACTGGGATAGGATGTCCGCCTAGTATACCTACTAGGCTATAAGGGCTTTAGTTATTATAAAGTACTCTAAGGCTGTCACGGAGCGAGCACAAGCGGTAATAATATATAGCAAAGTAGATATTATTAAGCTATGTATATAAACTGCGCAATAAAGTCAAGACGTTGCGTAAGGAAAGAAGGTAAGGAAACGGGAGGAAAGGGGTATATATTGTTAACTTGGTTGCTTAGTTAACACGTGTATAGGGCGGAATAGGCTTTGGATTATAGTCTTAGCAGAACTTAGCGGAATATGGCGGAATATAGTGGAGGACGGTAAACTGCTGTAGATTGCCGTTATGTAATGGCAAATTGCCTTAAATTGCCGTTATATGTCTTAATTAACTAAGTTGTTAACATGGAGGTTAAGATAGTGGAAATAGGTAGACGTATGTAAGGTGTTACGGAGGTGTCCCATAATAGTACCCCCCCTTTAAACTCAAGCTTCTGTAAGATAGGGCTATAGTAGTTCTAGGTGGAGTTTATAAAAGTCTTCTGCGGCTTATATAAGTCCTATAGAGTTAATGGGTTCCTATAAGGGCTTAGTAAAGCCTCTCCATTTTGTAAGGTATATATATTTACGTTTCTATTTATTGTACTTAATGTTGTTAACTCTTTTAACGAGGTACTTATCCTCGCCATCCACTTTAACTGGTAGGGGAGGGTCTTAGATCTGTCTAGGCAGGGCGTCTAATATAGGGGCGGCAGGGTGGAGGACTAACGTATAGAATATAGGGTAGATTTTAACCGTATTAGGGAGCTTTAATTGGTAGGCATAAGAAGAGACAACTTTTTCAACCTTATAAGGGCCGGCGTTCTTCCAATTAAGTTTCTTAGTAGGTTGTTTTGTGTTTAGATTTCTTATATCTAGCCAAACAAAGTTACTAATTTGGTAAGCCAGTGCTAGGGTTTAGTTCTTATTTGCTGCGGCTTTATAGACAGACTGGGCCCATGTTATTTTATTAGTAAGGAACTCCTATAGTTCTTTTATCTTCTTTACAAATTCGTTTACTTCTGCAACTTATAAGGCTTAATAAGCTAGGCGAGGAACATTACTAAAGGGTTTAAACCCCATTTGCAGGTGCTAGCCGTAGTTAGCTAGGAATAGGGAGACCTTTATAGTTTCTAAAACGGAGTTATTTGCTGTAAACTTAGTGAATGCAAGCTAGTCTATCCAGTTATCCTATAGATACGACGTGTATATCTAAATGTATTGTTCCATTATAGTATTTGCACGTTCCATTTAACCATCCATTTTTAGGTGGTATGCTATAGATAATAGTGCTTTAATATAGAGTTGGGTAGTTAGTTCTTTCTAAAATATAGAGATAAACTGTCTGCCTTTATTGGAGACAATTATTTTAGGGAGTTTATGGAGTTTCTATATATAATCTAGGAACAGTTAGGCAATGGTAGGCGTTAATATATTAAGACAGGTAATTAAGTATCTTATTTTAGATAGTCGGTTTATAACTACTATAATATTTATACAGCCTTTACTTAAGGGGAGATTAACAACGAAGTTAATTAAGATATCCTTCCATCTTCAGTCCAGAACAGGCAGTGGCTTTAGAAAGCCGTTGTATGTCTTATACAAAGCTTTAGCTCATTAGTAGGTATAGCAGCTAGAGATATACCTTTGTATTATATTATACATGTTTAGCCAGTAGTACTCCCGTTAAAGTAGTTCCAGGGTTTTTCCTTAGCCTAGGTAGCCGGCTACTAGTAGGTTATATATATGTTTAAGGAGCTTAAGCTTAAGTTTATTATAATTAGGGACAACTAGGCGGTTCTAGTAGTACAAGTGGTCTCCATAAGCTTTATATTTACTTAAAGAGATCTTTTTAGAGCGTCTAATGCTATCTTAAATTAGCTTAAGTATCTCTTAGATAAACTCGTTATTTAGGTATTTATTAATTATAATCTATTTAATTAATTAATTAGTTATTTTAAGGACGTATACTGTAAGGTCTTTAGCTAAGGGATTAAATAATTCAAAACAAAGTAGGGTTTAATTGTAGTAGGCGCGCGCTTCTTCCTATACTGTCGTGTCTTATAAACATTAAGTTAGGGCATTAGGTTTTTGACCTTAAACGCCTAGGTAGTACGTGATTAAGAATTAGAATTAGGATAGATATTCTAACCAGCAGGCTTAATAGTGGCTTAGTTATTTTATAGTTGTGAAGTACTGTAGGTTCTTATAATCACTAAGAACCTTAATTAGGAATCCGGCTCCTTTTAGTTCTAGTCGCCATTGCTTAAAGTATCTAATAATAGCCAGCAATTCTTTATTATAGATCTTGTAATTGCATTCGGCTAGGCTTAGTTATTTTAAAAAGTATACTATAGAGTGCAATACTCCTTCCTTGTTATATTAAGACAGAATGCCTCTAGTAATGTAATTAGATAAGTTAGCTTCCACAACACTTATTTGGTCTGGGTTAAAGTTTTAAAGCATAGGTACAGTGGTAAATATAACCTTTAGATAAGTAAAGGCCTTCTTACATTCCTTACTAAAGATAAAGGCTTTATCCTTTTAGGTTAAGGCTATAAGGGGTAAGACTAAGGCGGAGAAGTTATTAATAAACCATTAGTAGAAGTTGGTAAAGCCTATAAAGGCCCTTATATCCTTAACATTCTTAGGTTCTTATAGTTTATAATTGCTTTAACTTTCTTAGGGTCCATTTATACGCCATCTATAGAAATAATAAGTTTAAGGTATTAAACTTCCTTTTGTGGAACTTGCATTTATCTATATCTAATTATAGGCTGGCTCCGCGCAAGGCTTATAGGACCAGTTTAATATATTTTTAGTATTTAGCCAGACTATTACTGTATATTAAGATGTTATTAATATAAGCAGTACAAAAGACGTCCAGGTACGGACGTAGGGTATTATTTATAAAGTGTTAGAATAAACTTAGGGCATTTGTAAAGCCGAATGGCATTACTAAGTATTTAAATAGTCTGTATTAAGTACGAAATGCAGTAAGCCATTTATCTCCCTTCGTGATATAAAGGCGGTTAAATGCGTGGATAATATTAAGCTTTATATAGAAGCGAGCCTTACTTAATTAGTTTAGTGTCTCTTAGATTAACGGAATTGGGTATTAGTTCTTAATGGTAACAGTGTTAAGAGCTTAGTAGTCTATGTAGAAGCGCAGACTACCGCCAGGTTTCTTAATAAAGATTACTGGTATAGCTATGGGTAAAGAACTTGCTCTAATAAATCCTTTATCTAGATGTTTGTTTAAGTACTTCCGTAGTACCTAGAGTTTGTTTTGGGATATCCTATATAAGGGTCCAAATCTAGGATGTTTTCCTTCTTTAACTATAATCTTATAATTATATGGACGGCGTTCTAGTAGCTTATTGGCTTCCTTTTATAAGAATATATCTAGATAATTATAGTATTCTACTGGTACTTTTATGGCGGGGTTAGTATGCTTCTTTAGTGCTAAGGCCTTCTTAATATTGGCTATTGTAACAGTAAAGATTATATATTCCAGTTTCCTGGCAAGTTATGCTAGCGGAGTAGCTCTAATTATATGGATATCTAAGGTGTTAAGCGAGCTTAAATTGTCCTTAGTTTCTTATATGGTTTTTTATTTAGGTTTAGGTTTAGTATTAGGTACAGAGTTAGTATTAGATTTAGGTTTGGGTTCTTTAAGTATCCTTTTTATAGTAGAATACCAGTTCTTCTGGTACTTTTATATATTAAGCTTAAGCTTCTGCTTGGTTTGGGGTGTAGCAGTTAGAGTTAGTTTATATAGTTATATATTATTTCTAGGTTCTTAATGGACGTTGGTAGAAATCTTATGTTAGTGGAATTTGGTGGAATTCTCGGGTAGGTGGAATTTAGTGGAATTTTTAGGTAGGTGGAATTAGGTAGACTTTTTGGGTATAGGGTAGATATTAGTAGAAATTTTAGACTAGTAGATCCTAGTGGATTTTTTAGATTTTGGTTTAAAGTCTAAGTAGTAAGTTATAAGGCACTTCTACTTACAACAGGAGGCGGTAAATAGAAGCTTAAGGTTGTCCTAATTAATGGTTACCTTATATAGCTTTATCTAGGGTTATTTAAGGATTACTAAGTAACCTAGGGTAGTTATAAAGAGCTTAATTAATTCTTTGTGGTTTAGGTATTAGAGTCTTAGGGCCGCTATATAAGTAATACGGCCTAAGACAGTGCGTTTGCTATTAAATCTAAATACGTTAATATGCTGGTTAAGGGGTGTTAGGGTAAACCTATTATCTTATATAAAGATCTTATTAATAAATCCTATGCCGCTAGCTCCTATGTTAATTAGGACTTAAGCATTAGCCTATTAACCTTTCTGCTAAAGATGGCAGTTAACAGTTATACTATAATCCTAAAAGTCAGGTTTTGTAACATCTAATACATTTAACAAGATCCTGTAATATAGCTGTCCTAAAGAGCGACTTAACCCCAGGACGTACCTTTTGGTAGCAAGCGGGAAGGGGTTCCTATAGAACGTTAGTTGTAATTTTATCCTTATAAGTAGTGCTTATTAGATATAGAGTTAGAGCTAGATAAAGATTAGGGGCGGTAACTAGAGGATTAATACAGTGAACGGTTATTAGTGTTGGCCGTTTGTAAATTATATTAAGGCATAGGGACGGAGTAGTATCTTAAGATGTAATCCTTACTTCTGTATTTAAAGTAAAGGCCTAGCTTAATGCGTTATTCTTATTTAGGGAACCCTAGTAGAGCGTATCCTAGGGTCCCTATATTAATATCCATAGTATTAGGGTGCTTAGGCTAAGACGATAACTTAGCGGACGTTTATAAAGCTATCATATTATATTAAGGAGTGGACTTTAGTGTTAGGCGTAGTATATTATTATACCATTTATTAATAACGTTTACGTAGGCGTTAAGGGCTCCTAGTATGTCTACACCTATTAGGGAGGTTTTTAGTTTAGGGCTTAGGGACTTAATAAGGCTATTAACTAGTACGGAGTCATTCTAGCCTGTTTCCTTTACATAACGGTTAAATTTGGAGAAGTATACTAGGAAGCTTTTCATTTTTTAAGTTATGTAGTTTATTTTCCTCTAAGCGGTAGCTTAGCGGTTTAGGTTACCGTATATAGCTTTAAGTAGTACAACTAGGCTTTATACTAAGTTCGGTTAAAGGGGTTTAATAAGGTTAGCTGCGTCTCCTTCTAGTTAACTTAGGGCGTAGCAGAGTTAGTTAGCTTTGGTTAGGTAGTAGTCAGCATTACTAGTTAACTTATTTTTAAGCTGGCTTAGAAATAATTAGAGTTCTTATTGTTTACTAGTAAATATTAAAGGGTTTAGTAGTTGTTTAGATTATTACGGTGCAGTAGTTGGTTTGGGGTAAACAGTTACTATAGGTTTAGGACTCTTATCCTATATATTCGTCTCTAGAAAAGGCGTTTAGTCTTAGAGCCCTAGTGTAGGCATCTTAAGGGTGCGGACTTCTTCTTAGAGGTCCTTAATTATTTACAGGTGTCGTGCCTCTTAATTAGCTTATTATTAAGTTAAAGTGGCTTAGTTCTGTATAAGGGCGTCTATAAAGGACTTCTGTATCCCTGCCAATTATTCTTAAAGTGCGGATATAATACCAGCGGCTATTATAGCGGCTTTAAGGTCGTTCTGCATTTTAGAGGGTGGTATATAAGGTTAACGCAACGTAGTGTTACGAAGTGAGCATAAGCGGTAATAATATATAGCAAAGTAGATATTATTAAGCTATGTATATAAACTGCGTAATAAAGTTAAAATATTACATAAGGAAAGAAGGTAAGGAAATGGGAGGAAAGGGGTATATATTATTAACTTGGTTGCTTAGTTAACACATATATAGGGCGGAATAGGCTTTAGGTTATAGTCCTAGCGGAACTTGGCGGAATGTGGCGGAATATAGTAGAGGACGGCAAACTGCCGTAGATTGCCGTCACGTAATAGCAAATTGCCTCGGATTGCCGTTATGTGTCTTAATTAACTGAGTCGTTAATATAGAGGTCGAGACGGTAGAAACAGGTAGACGTGTATAAGGTGTTACGGAGGTGTCCCGTAATAAAGGCCTTATAATTTAAGACTACCCAAATAGGTTTAGGGGTCCCCTCTAGCTATGCACGCCAGTGCTAAAGGCTAGAAATAATAGCTAGCATCTCTTTATTATGGATATAGTAATTTAGCTCCACATCTATTATAGTTTTAAAATAGTATATAATGGGGTGCTATTCTCTATCTGGCTGTTTCTAGGAGTAGACAGCAGCTATTACACTATCTAAAGCATTTGTTTCTAATATTAAGGGCCGTTCTAGGTAGAAATGGGCCAGTAGTAAAGCAGAGACTAGCCGCTTTTTAAGTTTATTAAAGGCCTTTTTATATACATTATTAAAATAGAAAGGTTAGTTCTTTCTAGTAAGGCGGTTAAGGGGCCAAGTAGTCCTGCCATAGTCTTTAATAAAGCGTTAGTAGAAGTTATAGAAACCTAGAAATAACTATACCCCCTTTATAGTCCTTAGGGGTTCCTATTAATTAATTACAGCCATTTTTTCTAGGTCTGCCTTAATTCTATCTATACTGATAATAAACCCTAGGTATTTAGTGTGCTTAATACTAAATTCTAATTTCCTAATATTGGCCTGGAGACTAGCTTTGCGGAGCCGTTATAGGACTTTATAAATATGCTCCTTATATTCCAGTTTATTCTTAGAGTAAATTATAATATTATTTAGGTAGGCTGTGCAGAAGTTATCAAGGTAGTTAAAGAGTACGTTATTTATATACTGTTAGTATGTGGCCGGTCCGTTAGTTAGTCTAAAAGGTAGTATTTTGCATTTATATAATCCGTAGCGGGTCCAAAATGTAGTAAGATTCTTTAAATTTAGGGTCTATCTTAATCTAGTAAAAGGCCTGGCGGATATCAAGTTTTATAAAGATTTTAGCCTTACTTATATAGGCTAGTGTTTCTTTAAGTAAGGGTAGCGGATATTAGTCTTTGCGGGTTATATAATTTAGTTTATAGTAGTTAATATAGAAATGGAGTCCGCTGTTAGGTTTTTTTATAAAGAGAATAGGTAAAGTAAAGGGGACTTAACTAGGCTTAATAAAGCCCTTATTAAGGTTGTTAATAAGGTACTGCTTAGTAGCCTATAGCTTGTTAGTAGATTACTAGCAGAGGAAGCTATAGCTAAGGGTGTTTTCTTTATCTGGCTTAATTTTAATCTTATAGTTGTATAGTTGGTAAGGCGGGAGTATATTAGATACTGCCTTAGAGAATATGTCCTTAAATTCCCAGTATTAGTAGAGTAATTTCTGTTCTACCAGCTCCTTATTTATAAGCTCACTTTCCCTACTAAGCTAGTTATAGGCTAGGGCTTCCTTATCTTTAATTATCTGGTTAATTTTATATAAGCTAGTTATAAAGGTAATGGTATAAGGCCGTTTTAAGTTCTAGTAAAACCCTATAGCGCTAATACAGCAGATATTGACCAGTGGGAGGTTTATAGGTTTCTTTACAGACGTTTTATAAACTGTATTTTGTGGTTAAGGGCTTATGGCCCTCTTTAGCTTCTATTCTATTTTCTATAAGTTATCTTTCTAGTCTATTTATTTAGTATGGCGTCTAATATTCCTTACTGTTCTTTGGGGCTATATAGGGCCTAGTCTATCTAGCTTATTACTAGCTTCCTAGGTCCCTAGTGTCAGCGGCACAATATTAGTAATTTAGAAGCGTTGTAATATATATATCTGTTATGGATTAAGCTGTATATCTTTCTTAAATACCTAGTCCCTATATATAGCATCAGCCTAATAAATTGTGTCTATTTATGGCTGTATAAGGTTTTCTATTATAATACTAATTTTCTTTATAAAAGATGGTGTTAGGGGTAGGGTTTTGGGCCAGATGAGCCGTTTACTCTATACTTTAAGCTATAGGCCTAAATAGGCTAGCCATTTTCTCCCTAAGATTATATTATAGCTTCCTAATTCTATAAGAAGAAAGGGGATATTATACTATCTTTATCTATTAACGCGGAGGTATATCTACAAAATGGTTATAATAGGTGGCCCTATCTATCTGTTATACCCACAAATAGTAATTAGTTTAGGCAGTTCTTTAAGGGGTGCATTTAAAAAGTTAGCCAGCTTTACAGCATACTAGGTGTCTATTAAGGTAAAGGTATTTACTCCAGAGTTAGCTAAAGCAAAGGTTAAAACTTAATATCTATTACGGAATAAAGTATAAGGGATAGTATAGCTTCTTCCATTAACTAGCTAACCTAGATTAATATATAACATATTAATCCCTTTTAACACTAGAGAGGAGTCTTTCTCTAAAATTTCTTTTTTTCTAACTCTACCTTTATACTATCCTCCTAGATTAGTAGGACTTTATTCTTTTTTACATTTGTTAGGTATTTAGCTATATAGTAACCCTTTTAACCGCATATAAAGCAAGCTCCTTAATCGCTAAGGGCCTATTTATAGGGGTTGCTATATAAAGGCCAAGTATATGCTAGAGTTATGGTAGGACTAGCTACACGGCTAGCTACCGGGTTAATGGTAGGTAGTATAGTCAGTGTTATAGGGGTTGCAGATCTTACTAGGGCACTGCGGCCCGTTCTTATAGTACTTATATTCTGGTTAGTGGAGCTTCTAGCCTTATACCGTTTAGCATATACCTTAATTTAATAAAGGCCCTAGTTAATAGCCAAACATTAGTCCATAAGTTCTTTTAGCGTCTATATAGTAGTATAAACCGGTAGTATAGCGCGCTATAGGTCTAGGGTAAGCTTATTAAAGAGGTCTAGCATTAGATCTTCCTAGGGGATTTAGGCCTATCTGGCTAGGTCTAAAAAGTAGGTCTAAAAAACCAAGAAGGTTTTCATTATTTTTATTATTAGGCTTTTATAATAAGATAGGCATTCTATTCCTTAGAGGGGTCCTTATAAATAGAAGATAGATAACTAATTATCTTTTCTCTAAAGAGGAAGGGGTCTATTAAGTCTTGGGCATATTACGGACGTAGATACGTCTATACATACCCGCCAGTATAGCTAAAGACATAGGCCATTTTAGCTTAGGTAGTAGGGAAGTAGTTTATATTAACTTTAAGCTTATCTTATAGTTAAAGCTTCTAATTATTAAATATAGAGTTAGTTCCATCTGTAAGCAATAAGGAGTCCGTAACCTTTGCGGACCGCAACGATGCTAATACTATATATTAGGCTAGGGCTTTAAGGACTGTAGCAAGTCTCTAGGTATCTAATAACTCCTTACTAGGTATAAGGATATTTCTAGTTTTAAGCAGCTCTTAAAGCCGTTTAATTTTGGCATTAGCTGCTATAAGCTCTTCCTAGGGGGTTAAGACGGCGACTGTTTTACTATTAGGGGCATTTGTAAGTCCTACAGCGGCTTTACCAGCTGCTGTATTTCTTAGTATAGTGGTAGGGATATTAGGTAATTTTTGGTGTTTGTTTATTTTCTAGGGATTCTAGTCCATACGTGTCCTATTTTTAGGTTTCGCGTTCTATTTATATTCTTTTAGTTCTAGTAATATTCTTAGGGTCCTGTTCTGTATTCCTATCCTATTCTTAGTCTATAAATATATTTAAGTTTCTTCTTAGGAAGAAAGAATAGGCGAGCTTTAGATAATGTTAGCAACTTAGTTAATTAAGGCATAAGCATGGCAAGAAGGACGCGCAAGCCTGTATAATTGGTAGTCTATAAATAAGGATCCAAAGCTAGAGAAAGGAAAAGAGAAGAAGGGTAGCGCCGCTCGAGGTTTTATACGATCGTCTGATCACGTGACTGCGACTGTCTATTACAGTAAGAAACTGTCTAAAACAGTAAGAAACTGTCTGCGATTATCCGCCACAATCCACTGCCACAATCCACTGCCACAATCCACCGTTTTCCACCAGCGCCGTAACAAGAACTAGCACTCGTAATCGTTATAAATAAGCAGTATATCTTCTATGTTTATAAGATAGGGTAATTTCAAGATTTCTATCGCCCTTATAAAGTAAGGGAGCATATAGAAAAGCAATATCTTTAGTGGTTTGGATAGGATAACTTAATTCTACACCGCCTTGTTATATCTCGTTGTAAGTTCGCGTTAATCAAGCCTTCCACTAGCCATATGTAGATTGATCGCCGATATTAAACGGAAATATCCGAACTACCTTACCTCGTAATTGTAGAGCTTAAGAAAACAAGGTTAAAGGCGTCGCAGTCGCATTAGGTGCTCTCTTAGTAAAGTCGTAATAAGGCTCTTCTTGATTTTATATTACTAATTAATATTTACAATACTTAACGCGTTTCTTACATAGAAAGACTTATATGCCTCTTTAAGCGGCCTTATCCGTAATAGTAGAGGTTATAATAAAGTAGAGCGGTAGTAACGGTGGTGGTAAGCGGTTAGGTAAGCAATTAGGTCTGGGGGACGACTTAGGGGACGACTTTAGGGACAACTTTTGGTAGGTATGGCGAGCTTAAGGTTATATAAAAGGACAGTATATTACTCTTATTAAAATCAGCCCTTTTTATACTAAAATTAATTGTTTCTAACACTAATCTATATACACTTCTTCAGATATAGCCTCTAACGAGAATTTGGACGAAAATCTACCCCTAAGTATGCCTCCCCCTATATATTCTCCTACTCTTTCTCCCTTATATACCAAACACAATATATAGCCAGCTTAAAGAGCTGTACCTAGCTTTTCTAATATTATCTTCTGTTTAATTTCGCCTTTTTAGGCCTCTTCTTCTTTAATACCCAATCGCCAAGAGCGCCAAGCCTATAATTAAATTGTTTAAAACACCTTATATAAAGCCCAAAGAGAGTTACGGCACGAAGACTAGAGGATTAAGCAATACTACCGCTATATTAATAAGTATCGACAGAGCGTAATTGCATGGGCACGCGATCTTTATTAATGTGGCTCTATACCATATAAAGTACAGTGCGTAATTAAGGTGCTTTAGAAGTTAATAAAGAAATTAATCGCCTACTGCCGCCAAAGGCCTTATATGGAGGAGATGCAATAGGCAATTTAGAAAGAGTAGGACAAGGTTAATAAAGAGGATTTATATTGCCTTGTTATATCTATACCTTATAATAGCAAAATGGGCCCTACCATTATTAATAAGGGCTAGCTAATTAGATCAATAGGATTAAGGGCTTTAGGGGGCATTTTTTAGCAATGCGACTAGGGGGAACCTTATATTAAGTCTTCCGAACAAGGTCCTTATTAACTTTAACACAATTAGAAGGCATAGTAGTGGTGTAATTAATATACGCGTTATTTTGAAAATAGTTATTTGCGTATAGGCCATCTATGCGTAGGACCTTGCCATTGCAAGGGATAAGGAAACGTGTTCGCGACGTAATTAAAGTCAAAGGTGGTATATATAACGGAACCTTATAGCAAGAACTATGGTGGGTCCTATTATTGGGCTGGGTATATAGATATAAACAGGTTAACAACGTAATAATAACTAGTAGAGTGGTTGCCCAACAAATTAACTCCAATTGTATTCTAAGATTTACTATAAGGAGAGAACTATCTACGGTAGGGACTGAGGTCCTTTAAATACACAACTATACGCCTAAGAAATCCTCTCTTGTACGTGAGGTACGTGTTATATATAAGGTATATAAGTTCCTCCCATTCCTTATATTTAATATATAGCACACCACGTGACCTCGGTTACCATTCCTTATTATATAGTTCCACCGGTTCCATCCTAGACCGTGCCTATATTAACTAACTAGCTTCCGCCAACTCCTCTCTAAGTAGTTATAACATTATACTTAAGCTGTCCGTAACACCATCTCCCTCCTTTTTATCTTTGTCCTTAAAGATTCCTAACATCTCCAAGTTATCCACTAGAGGTATAATGTCCGTTTAATTAATTTGGTTAATATCTTTACTTATTATACCTAAAGCCTCTTCTTCTTTATACGCGCAATGTTATACTTGCACTGTTGCTGCTATACTATTACTTAGTAAAATAATACCGTCTCTATATTCTCGTTGTGCTAAAGAGGGGTTAGTTTATATCGCGCTAGTAAGTCCTTTATCTTAACAACCTTCCTCTTACTTGGAGTGCACCAAAGTAAATATTTAATTGTCCTGTAACGTTTGTTCTACCTCTAACGCTAAATATACACGTCCTATAACTCTTAGTAGTCTTTAAGTTCCCTAAGTAACTTATTATAGGGTCTTATATTTAATCTGCCGCTATAAAACTTAATAGTAACCTAGCGCAGGCCCTAGCTAAGCTTAAGCATTCTTAGGATGCGGAGCAGAAAGCCTTAGATGCTTAGATTGCAGCGTCTACTTAGTTACTCCGTCTTAAGAAGGTTTATAAGAAGGTCCATTCTAAGGAGTAAAAACTTATGGAGTAAGGTCTATAGGAACTTAGTAACAAAAAAACGAACTCTTCCCCTGTGAGGGAAACAACTCCAAGTAGCTCGGTAATTGCTCCTCTTGGGTCCCCCTTAGGTAACTTATTCTTTGGCGATTTTTCCTTATTAATACTGCCTAACCCCTTTTTTTCTAATACTCCTATACCTTTCCTATAGCGTTTTCTAAGTTGCTTAGTGGTTTCTAGGTAGTCTTACTATAGCCTATCCACTTTACTTTATACCATGTTTTATTATTAACGTTCTTATAACTAACAATCTATAAAACTTGCCATTTATCTTCTTCTTGCCCTCTATACATGTCTACCTTATAGACTGGTGGTTTAACACTCCTATATACTGGTTCTAGCATCGCGATATACTATATAGGGTAAATTCTCATTTTAGCTAGTAGGTTTAGTTCGTATATAACCAATAAAATTCTTTATATAATTTTAAAAGGTCCTAGTCTGATATGGTCTAACTTCTTGCTTGGTTGTTAACTCTTAAAAATTTTATATAGTAGCCATACTTTATCTCCCTCCTTAAGATCTGGTCCCTTAGATCTTTTAGTATTATAGTATCTTTTTATTCACTCTTATACTAGTTTAGCTGTTTTTTAAGATCTGCATAAAGATTTATTAAAGTCTCCATTCTTTACTTAGCTGTGCTACTTGTTTTCTTTGCTTAACGTAGCAATAATAATAATCTTGGCTTATACCCATAATTCGCCTTAAATAGTAACGTTCCCATTCCTTCTTATAGTGTTGCATTGTATGCAAACTATATAACTGGTAGTAACAATACCCAATTGTTCTATACATGATTAATATAATGCCTTAGATACTGCTCTAGTGTCTAGTTTAGTCTTTCTATTTGTCCGTCTGTCTGCAGATAATATGCCATTAAGGTTGCTGCGCGAACTCCTTATTCCGCCAAAAATATCTCCTAAAATACTGTTATAAATCTTAAATCTCTGTCTAATATAATCTTGCTTAGTGCTCTATATCTTATAAATACTTCTTTAATATAGATTCTAGCGATATCCTTTACTAACATTTCTTCTATACATATTATAAAGTACCCCTACTTTATAAGCTTGTCCACTATTACTAAAATTGCATTATAATCTTATCCTATAATAGGATCTTTTAACTTTAGTAACTTAATAATAAAGTCCTATAATATGGCCTCCTATAGTCTCTCTGGTATTTTAATAAGTTATAGCCCTCTGTATATGTCACGGAACCCCACTGTAGGGGCCTCCATAGGAGAGCCCCGTGCTCTCGCGTATACCTCGCGTACAGCTTATGTCAGCTACGCGTAGGTATATTACCTCCTTACGCCCTCAACCCTTACAATCGATCGCGCAACGTCTTGTAGACTCCTCGAATATATACGCTTTGTAGCCACTACCCACGTCCCATGACATTACGTTGCGCCTTTTTACCACTAACGCTCAGCCTACAACCAATTCTACGTCTCTGCAATACTGCAGACGCTGCCAGAAGCAGCGTGTCTATAAGTTACCCTACTCCACACTTCTAAGGAACCTATAATAGTAAGATGATATTCCTTACTAGCTACTATATTAAACCTAAAGAACAACCTAATACCTATACTTAATCCACAACGCTAATCAATCCCAGGAGAATTTAATTTATTAGCCTTAACCCCTAAGGAGGGGGATACCAACAATGTCTTATCCTTTATTAACTACACAACTACGGATAAGTAAGTGGAAGGGCTACTACCTATTAAGATTAAAATACAAGACACTGAGACGTTTGTAAAAATGGTAGTATAAGAACCTAATAAATACTACCGCCTTCTATAGAACTACTACCTAAAGCTTATATAAGCTAAGATACGTGCTGCCTAAAACCGCGATATTATCCAAGACCTATAAGCCCGTGAGGCGCTCGCTAATAACACGCGCTAAGAGACTAAAGATAACCTCCGTGTGTCTAAACGCGACGTCCAACGGTTAAAGAAGGCTAAGATTATACTTATTGCCACAGTTACTAAAAAAGAGGGCATAATTAAATACCTACAATCTCAGCTTAATAAGCATATTTGTAATAACGCTAGACACCTCTTTACTGCATATAACGCCACCCAAGTCTCTATACCCCTGGCAACCTCACCTACTTAATGCTTAATAGAGGATTAGCGCTAAGCAGCTTTACCTAACGGGAACCCCTACTAGAGTGGCGATAATAAAAGCCACAATAATTAAACCTAAGCTGCTACTATAGGGTCTAATATACGTTACCCTAATCCCCTAGTCTTCTAGGGAGACCGCAAGGAATATAGCTACTAGAAGATATAAATCCGCGAAAAACTAACCTAGAGCGCCTACCTTTTCCCTATAGAAGATACTAAGATTAGTTATATTATTAGGTAAATAAAGGGTACACTATTTAACAGACTCTTTATCTAATAGGAGATAAATAGCCCCTAGAAGTAGCAGTCCCACTAGGAAGTTCTTAATAACCTTAACCTAATATACCGCGACTATAACCTATTGGCTACCAGCCAAGCTAAACTATGTGCCCTAAAGATAAGCCCTACCGAATTATTTAATAAATTCTATATTAAATTCCAAGAATATACTAGAGCCCTTACTTAAGATAATACCAAAGACTAGGAGGACCTCCTTAAAAAAGTTACTTATTACCTTAGTTACGCAGCCGCCAGCCATAACTATAACGATGTTTATAATATGGTAGTAGCTCTATGGAAGATTAAATAACAACTAAATTAGATTACTACTACTAACCCTTGCCTAAAGACCTCTCTATAGAAGCCTTCTGGGCCTACTAAACCTATATATACTAAGCCACCGACGCCCACTACCTTAAGCACTACTGGAGCCAATATTAATTTCTCTATACTAACCTTTCCGCAAAAACTCCTAGACGGAGAGCGCGAGCTACTCTAGAAACTAGGACGCTGCTATAGATGCTATTAAGAAGGCTGTTATTATAATAACCTAAACTACCTAATGGCTAGGTTTAGTAGCTGCTACCTAACACCTAGCCTAATACCCTAAACACTAAATACATTGCTATATACCACTACTGTACAAGATAAAAACGCAGCAACAGCGGTAGAGTTAGATACGGAAGTGGAAAACGCCAAGCCCTAGCTTTAAGTTATAGGTTAGGATGCCCTAATAACAGAGGGATCTATATATTAGCTTACTTAATAGATGACTTAGTAAAGATAAATAGACGGAAACAGATAGTTTTACCTATAATAGGAACTACTGCTAAAAAACAATATAAAAGCCGTTCTATAATTGATTGCGGAGCTACTAATAAATTTATAGATACCTAATTTGTGCGCACTTATAACCTATCTACCTTACCCCTTACTAAAGCCCGCGCCCTATAACTTGCTAACAGTAGCTGTACCGTATAGAAGATTATCTATATAGCACAACTCCACCTAGATATAAATGGGCATTAGGAAGAATTTTAAGCCTATATTACACTACTTACTAACTACCCTATTATTCTTAGAATAAACTGGCTTAAATAATATAACCCCGCCATTAACTGGAAGAAGAGAGAAGTAACCTTTAATTTTAAATACTGCAGAGAGACTTGCCTAGGGTATGGCCTAGCCGCCTCTATTTACTCCCTAGGATATTAACCTAAGGAACCCCTTATTACCCCACCTATAACTAACTGCTACTATGTAAGTGCCCTGGCCTTCTACCGCATAGCATATAGAAAAGGCTAGACTGTTGCTGCAGCTTCCTAATTACGACTATATAAGCTTAATAAAGAACAGGACCACGTCCTCTATAGTAATAGGATAGACATAGTTAACCTTTTAGAAGACGACGCCCCTATGGAACTCTACGGACTTTCACCTTTAGACTTTAAGAAGTTTATGAAGCTTAAAAAAGGACTTACTAATAAAGAACTCTGCAAGCTCCTCCCTAAGAGGTACTATGACTTTACCAATATATGCTTATAAAAGGGCGCAGATATACTCCCCTTATATTAACCTGATAACTATGCCATTAATATTAAATAAGGAAAAATGCTACCTTATAAGAGACCCTACCTAATATTAAAAGATGAACTTCTAGTTGTAAAAAAGTATATTAACAAGTACCTTAATAAAGGATTTATTTATCCTAGTATATTACTAGTAACTGCCCCTATTCTTCTCGTTAAGAAGCTAGGAGGAGGTATCTAATTCTATATTAACTATAGAGGACTTAACGCTATTACGATTAAAAACTGATACCTAGTACCGCTTATACGTAAGACCCTTAAGCGGCTTAGTTAAGCCAAAATCTATACTAAGCTTGATATTATTACCGCCTTTAACTATCTCTAAATACGGGAAGGTGATAAATGGAAAACTATATTCGCATTGCGCTTTAGCTAATTTAAATATACCGTTATGCCCTTTAGCGTATATAACGGCCTAGGTACCTTTTAAAGCTATATTAATAACGCCTTATAGGACTACCTTAACAACTTCTGCTCTACGTACCTAGATAACATACTTATTTATAGTAATGACCCTTTTAAGCACATTAAACACATTTAAAAAGTCCTATAGCGCCTTAGGGATGTAGGACTTTATATTAATTTAAAGAAATGTAAATTCTTAGTCACAGAAGTAAAATACCTTAGACTAATTATTACTATTAAAGGTGTCCATATAGACCCTAAGAAGGTATGCATAATTACTAAATAGCAAGCCCCTAACTGCATTAAGGATGTATAGGCCTTCCTTAGTTTCGCCAACTTCTATTAGAAATTTATATACAACTTCTTAGGCGTAGTAGCACCACTTATAGTAATAATGCAAACAAAGGGCCTTTCTGTAAAAGGAAGAAAAACGCACTTACGCTTTACCTAGACGCCTAAATACGAGAAGGCGTTCTAAGACCTTAAAAATGCCTTTACTAAAGCACCTATCCTAGCTCACTTTATACTAGGACGACAACTCTATCTTAAAACTAACTCCTTAGACCACGTTAACGCAGGCATCCTCTCCTAGATAGGTAATAACGGTCTCCTTTACCTAGTTGTATTCTACTTGTCTAAGCTTATACTATAAGAGTGTAACTATAAGATCTATAATAAAGAACTCCTTGTAATTGTATAAGCGTTTAAAGAATTCTAACTAGAACTCTCCTTAGTAGAGCCTAACTAGCTAACTAAAGTCCTTATAGACTATTACAACCTTGAGTACTTTATAACTATAAAGTAGCTAAACTGACGCCAAGTATGTTGGAATGAGTTCCTCTCTAGTTTTAACTTTAAAATTATATATAGACTAGGAGTATAAGGTACTAAGCCTAATAGCCTAATACGCCGCTTATAAGACCTTCCTTAGTCTAAAAATAACCCCTGCAATTAATTCCAATAATAGACAATCCTAAAAGCACGAAATTTGGCCCCAGGTATACTACCTATAATAGAGCCAACTGTACCTTAGCTTTATACTATAGAACTAAAGTTACCTCCTAAAACCAACAAGCTTATTACTACGGTATACAACACCTCTGTTGACCTATTACTGTATTAACTTATTACTGCAAAGACTGCTAGCGCCTGTACGCTGCCTACTAACCTCTAAGGCTTAGGCTAGATTGATATAGCAGCCTTAGAAGTAAAAGAGAACAGGCTCTATTATAGAGGCCGCCTATTTATCCCTAACTTAGAAAATCTATAACAGTAACTAATTTAAATGGCCTATAACCTCTGATTAAGCGGCTACCTAGGCAGAGGAGGAACCTACGAGCTTCTTAGCCAATACTACTTCTGGCCAAAAATAATAGACTTAGTTGAACGCTTTATAGGTGCCTACTACGGTTATAAGCGCGCTAAGGCCTTTAATACAAAGTATTAAGGACTACTGCACCCTCTACCAGTACCTATATAACAATGGGCAGATATTGCTATAGATTTTATTGTTAACCTACCACCCTGTAAACGACACAGCTGTACCTATAAGAACATCCTTATAATAATATACCGACTTATAAAAGAGCGCTACTATGTCCCAACTAAAGGCGTAGCTGTTAGTGACGTTACTAACGCCTTTCTCCGCGAAGTCTACCGACTATATAGGTTACCTAACTCGATTACGTCTGACTAAGGCATATAATTTAACTCTAATGTATAGAGACGAATCTGCTAACGCCTTAGCATCTCTGTTAAAATGTCTACATCCTTCCATTATAAAACTGCTGGGTAACCGGAAAACGCTAATGCTAGTATAAAAGCGTACCTATGACAGGTAGTCGCCTATAGTTAAGATAACTGGGTAGACTACCTCCCACTAGGTAAATTTATAGCAAATAACTACGTCTTAACTACTATAGGACTTACCCTATTCTTTATAAACAAGGGTTATCATCCCTGATTAGGCATAGAGCCACCAGAACCTATTAATAAGAAACTGCCATATAAAAAACGCCTTAAGATGCTACTTGCCGACCAGTATGTAGACCATATGAAAAATCTACTTAACTACTGTAAGGGAGAAATGGCCTGGGCTTAAGCAAAGCAGGCCTACTTCGCTGACCGTTATAGAACGCCACCACTGGAGATGCGTGTTGGCGACTAGGTATGGCTAGATATATGTAATATCTCTATACAGAGGCCTATAAAGTCACTTAATTATAAGAACCTTGGCCCCTATCCAATTAAACAAGTCATTGACAGGGGAGCCGTATATAAGCTAGAACTCCCGCCTACCCTAGCTACCCGCGGGATATAGCCTATATTTTACCTATAGCTACTACACCTCCATTAGCCTAACCCCTTACTGGGGCAGATATAGCCTAAACCCCTACCAGTACTAATCCGAGATGAGAACAAAGACGAGAACTATAAGGAGTGGACTGTTAAACGAATTATTAACTCTAAATACTTTAGCAAAGGCAGAGGACGACGGCTCTACTATAGAGCTATATATATAGGATTTGATATAGATTAGCCAGAATGGCAACTATAGGAAGACTTTGAAAATGCAAAGGATCTAATTAGTAACTTTTACTATATGAACCTACAGAAACTGGGCCTAAGCAGAGATTTTATACCTAATCCTCTATAGGAGCCCTTATAGAGTTAAACTGTTGTACATTGCTATATAAGGGCAAATTGCCGTCAGATTACCGTTAGATTGCGGTAAAATGCGATTATATAACTGGAATATTATTAAGATGTCTAGGAACTTTGACTAGTGGTTAAAGTTGTCTAATTGGTCGGATTCTTAGATGCCAAGCTTTATCACATAATGTTGTTTTAAGCCTTTAGCAATACCCCCCTTTTTTCTTCTTTTCTATACCTTAAGTGTCCCTTCTATATATATATAGTAACCACAGCGTCGCCAGAGCTCCGCCTCTATAGGAGGGGGGGTAGTGTCACGGAACCCCACCGTAGGGGCCTCCATAGGAGAGCCCCGTGCTCTCGCGTACACCTTGCGTACAGCTTATGTCAGCTACGCGTAGGTATATCACCTCCTTACGCCCTCGACCCTTACGATCGATTGCGCAACGTCTTGTAGACTCCTTGAATACATACGCTTTGTAGCCACTGCCTACGTCCCGTGACAGTATAGCTTATACCTTATTAGTTTATTTCTTTAGCAATCTGGATATTCTCTTATAACTTATCTTGCTAGTCCCCAGATTCCTTAAATAGTATACTCCTCTTAAAGTCTTAACACTAAGCCTATAGCTCCATTGTGTCCTTAAGTTAATCCCTTATGGAATAACTTAATAAACTCTTTTGCAATGGACCTTGGAACATAGGTTGCTTCTCTATTTTTATACTATTCTGTATCCAGATCCTCTACCTATACTTTTTAAATCTTCTATGTCCAATTACTCTTTAGTAATTTGTGGATCTAACTTTCTCTAGTTACTATAATCCTTAGGTAATTATACCTAATCAATTCATCTTAATCCTTTCGCAGTAAAGCCCCTAATGGCTTTTCGTCACTTTATAGTTTAGCCTTCCTACTTAAAGCATCTACTTATACATTATCTATACCCTTAGTATGCTGAATTTCGAAATAGTATTCTATAAGCATTTCCGCCCATCTAACCTGTCTTTGGTTGAGTTCCTTTATTATTAAGAATCCTATAAGGTTCTTATAGTCCGTCTTAACCATAAATAGTTTCTCTATGCCTTGTAAGAATGCTCTCTATTCCTTTAATACTGCAACTATACCTAACAACTCCTTGTTGTAGATGTTATAGTTTAGTTCTAGTAGTGTTATCTTTTAACTATAGTACGCCACTAGATGCCATACGTCCTAATGCTTTTATAGCAAACATGCTCCTAATGCAAAGTCTAATATATCTGTCTTAATAACCGTCTCTAGCTTTAGTTAGTAGACCTTAAGGACTAGTTCCTGGGTAAACAACTCTTTAAGTTCTTAGAACAGCTTTTTCTGCTTACTACCCTAAACCCACAGTTTCTCCTTTTTTGTTAACCTTGTAAAGGGCTTAATACTCTTTAACCATTGTGCTATAAACCTCCTATAGTAGTTGCAAAACCCTAGGAACGATTTTAACTATATAACATTCTCTAGTTCTTGCTAACTTATTATGGCTTCAACTTTCTTTAGGTCTATGCTAATTTTTCCTAGTTTAATAATAAATCCTATAAAATCAGTTTTCCTTATAAAGAACTCGTATTTCTTAATTACTACTGGCATCTATTCTTCTTATAGTCTCTTTAAGACCTATTTGACGTGTTCTTTATATTCCCACCTACTCTCTAAGTAGATAATAATGTCGTTAAGGTATACTATAACAAACTCATTGAGGTGTTCTCCTAACACACTATTAATTTATTTCTGGAATGTTACTGGTGCGTTTATAAGCCCAAACTGCATAACTAACGGCTTATATAGTCCTTCCTTTAACCTAAAGGCTGCCTTCCATTCGTCGCCTTCCTTAATCCTAATCTAATAGTACGCCTATCTTAGATCTACCTTTATAAAGATCTTTACATTACCTATCCTATCTTGGATTTTACTAATTAAGGGTAAAGGATATCTATCTTTTCGGATAATGCTGTTTAACTGTCTGTAGTCTATATACATTCTAAGTTTTCTATTTTTCTTTAGGATAAATAGTACTAGATATCCTGCTGACGACTATAATAGTCTAATATATCCCTTTTATAAGTTCTCTTAGACAAACTCTTTAAGTGCTACTAACTCTATTTTAGTGAGCTTATAGATTAGAAAGAACTTTAGACTTATTCCTGGTTCTAACTCTATCTTATGGTCCCATATTATATACTTTAACAGCTTTTTACTTTCTAGTAACCATAACTTTTTACTATACTTATAGTATCTCTTTAGTACATAACTTAAGCCTCGCTTAGTCTTTTCATACGTCGCTCCAACTTAGTACCATACTAACTTAGTTTGCTGTTACATTTTACGTTGTTAAGTATCTCTAATATTGACCTAACCTATAACCCAATTAATCTTTAGATTATATTCCTATAACTAAAGTATTCGTAGTATTGCCTCGTCTTTTCCTAACAGTAAGATATTAAAAGACATTCTAACTAGTCTCTCTTCGATAGTTAACTAAATAGGTCCTGTTTTAAGATTAATAATACCTCCTCTATAGGCTATCTAATCTCCTAAAATCGTTATAAGTGGATATAGGTGTTCCTTTTATCTATATAGTAACCCTATTCTTTTTACTGCTACTAGTAACATATGGTTCCTTATTACTCCACTATCTATTAGTGCTTTGAACTGTTGATCTTACTACTTAACTTATAAGTTTAGGTGTTATCCTTAAATTCCTTTAAGGGTTTAAGGCTCTACTACTAGTTCCCTCTAGTCTTATAGGCCTCCCCTTTTTCTAATTAATAGCTGCTAGATCCTGCTTATACTTAGTCCACTTTTAGCCAATACTTAGTTTATTTCTTTTCCTCTATATGCTATAGACAAGTGTTTTCTAGGCAGTCCCACCACTGTCATTTATCTAGGCATTCTTCTGTAAGGAATCTTCTAGGTTAATGTCGGTATCACTTCCGGTAATACGTATTGCTATTGTAATAGTGTAGGGGTGGTAACTAATTTTAACTGATGCTTGATTGATTCTCCTATTCTATAGGTAGAATTTGGTGGATTTCCTAAGCTTGCTTAGCTTATGTAACTAACCTAATTAGTTACAGACAACCTCGTTTAGACACTGGGAGTATTTAGTTTTTAATGGTGCTTAAGCACGCCTCCTGCTAAATTCTGCCAAGTTCTGCCAGGTCCCATCGAGTTCTGCCAAATTCTGCCATATTCCACCAAATTCTATTAAGTTCTACTAAATTCCGCCATATTCCACCAAATTCCATTAAGTTCTGCCAAATTCTGCCAGGTGGTTAAAGTGACTAATCACGATTTTCCATCCCCGGGATGGAAAATTGCTATTGGCTCGCTTAGTACTAGCGCCTTAGCGGCTAGCCTTGCATCTTCGCACTCTTTGTTCCTGCTTTAATGTCTTCTCCTCTCTCTACCCACTCGGTAACTTATAGCTTAATTATATTTATATTAATTAGGTCCTTTAACGCCTGGTAAGGCTTTAATTTTGTTATAGCGTCTATAGGGTTGCTACCCCTGTTAATCTATTTAATCTCTACTATCTCTCTTCTCTTATACAATTATTGTAAATATATTAGGTTAACTATAAGTCGTTTCTCTTATATTGTCCCAAGTTTAACTAAGCAGTTATACAGAGATTTTAAATTAGTACAAAGGATAAGTAGCAGTTATTTAAGTTGTAGGATTTTCTTAATAGTTGCTTTAATTATAGCTCTGGTGTTAAATCCATAGGCTATTCTATATAGTTTGGATACTAAGACACTTTATATAACTTGCTTGTATTTAATAGATAACCAATAGAGGATATTAGCCCTATTGTCCTTATCTATAAGTGTAATAACAAAGCCGATCTAAGAAGAGAGGTTGTAGTTATTGGTAAAGAACAAGTCCGTAAATATTATTAGTTTAAGAGTGCTTATATTAAGTTATACAAAGCGAAGTCCTTGGGAGGGATTATTAATTTACCATTATAGCCGTTTATTAAGCTGCTTTGTATATTCTTCTTTTAGGTTAACAACTTATGCTATAAAAAAGAGGTTAAAGGCAGCTTTTAGTTAATAGACTATGGTGATATAGGCTCCTCTTACTCTCTAAGCAACATACTAGTCTTTTAGTGTAACTGCCTTATAGACTTCCCCTCTGGAGCTAGTTAGGTCTGTAGTCTTTATAGTAACCAACTTTAGGTTCTGGCATTAATGTTCCTAGGTAAGGGCTATTAAATCTTTTTCTTGCTTAATATAGCCTCCATTAAACTTAATTAGGGTATTTAGCGTAAGCTTCTCTCTCTTTTTTACTAGGAACTTTACCTCCTAAAGTCTAACTTCTTCGGCCTCCATAAAGGTTTTATTAGTAAGGAATAGTATATTATTAATCTACAATCCTATAATTCCAAAGCCATTACTGTTTGTGTATAATAAGCAGGGGTTGTATATTAACTAATTTATCTATAGTTTATTAAGGTGGTAACAGTAGTATATATTAAACTAATAGTTGCCAGCTTCTGGGACACTATAGAGTAGTTTAATAACTCTTAGAATTAATTTATCTTTTAGTCCAAGTTCTAGTGGTAGGCGTATAAAGAAGTCTCTATTTAGGTAGGTACTAGACTATATATAAGCTTATAAGATGTTACGCAGGTATAGAGAAGCTAGTCTTCTTTTATTTCCTTATAGGGTTGCCGTAAGTGCTAGAATAATTCTCTGGCTAACACGTTAAATAGTTAGTAATTATGTTAAAACTAGATCTTTACTATGGTTGTTATAGGCTTATATAACTAGTCTAGACTTCTTAAAGGCCTTATCTATTCCGGCGTTCTTAATCTTATTAATAAACTAGGAGTTAAAGATTTTGACTCCTTTTAGGACGTCTGCTATATTAATAAACTTAAAGACGCCTTTCTTAAGTAAGCCGTTTATCTCCTTATGTCGAGACTCTGTGAATGACGGTAAGGTATACTTAAAGGTTATAGTATTAGGTTTCGTTAGGCTATTATTAATAAATATTAATACATCTATAATGTTTTACTGCGACTTTATTAGTGGTCGTCGTATCCATTTCAATCTTTAGGGGGGTACAGTAGCTGCTAGTTCCTTAGTTGGTTCCTTAGTCAATTCCTTATTTAGTTCCTTAGTTAGTTCTTCTAGTTCGGATTATAGGTATAGTTTTACTACTATAGTTCTAAAGTTGGTAGGTCCACTAGGGAGCTATATCTTATATATCCCTCCGTTAATTCCAAGCAGCTTAAATAGGCCAGTCTATCTACCGCTTTATCTAGTATTACCTTTGCGCCATATAAGTACATCTAAGTTAAGGGGGAGGTCATAGACTATAGTAACAAATAGACCGTTTTGTTGGTTTAGTATATCATTAACTTACTTCTTTACCCTAATCCTTACAATCTCCTTCATTGCCTTCTTTATAGCTACCGCTCGCTGTGTAATAGAGGGTGCTAGTAGGTTAAGTTTGCCTATTTAAGGGTAGGCATTAAAGACAAGTAGTGTTGGGACTAGGCCATCTAGGCCAGCTATATCATTGGCGGCTTTTACTGCCGTTTATAAAGCTAGTTCTTTAGTTATTCCTAAGTCCTATAGTTCCTCCATAATTATCTAATATGCTCGGCGTAGTATTAGATAAGCTCTTTCTACCATTCTAATAAACCAGTAAGCTTCCACTAGGACGCTCTTAGTTAATATAGCTATTGCCATAGTATACTATTAAAACTCCTTGCTTACAAAGTTCTTCCTAGCGTTATAGGTAATGTAGTTAGGTAGTCTAATATAGGTGTTAATCTAGTATAGTTGTAGGATATCCTATATATATTTTACGAAGATGTTGCATAGCTATCTTACAGCTTAAAATCTGGTAGCTTTATTAATTACATAGAGAATAGGACTCCCGTTAATATACATAATATTAACAAAAATAGAATAGTTAAAATTGGAATCTTGGTCTTTTTATAGTGTAAACTTAAACCATCTAGGAGATTTGCTGTGTTTCTAGCAGTAGAAACAGTACTTAGTAAGATAGTTAATGACTTACTTATTAATATTATCGTGGCCAGAGCGTTTTAATACTTTATACAGCTTATCTACCAATAGGTGTCTAAAGCAACGGTAGAGTCGGCGGAGTTCAGTAGTAGTTAGGTAGTAAGGGTTTTGATTAAACAAGTAGGTTATAAATAACTGCAGTAACTCTTCCTATAATAAGAAGGGGTAACCAAATTGGCAAACCACTGGCACCTATTTTATTGGGGTAACTAGGACGTTCTTAAGGTTATTATAGTAGACCTTTAGTACGTCTATATCTACGAGATATAGTAGGAAAAGTGTATCAGCCTTTATAATATAAAACTTAACATTACTAACTAGTGTATTAACTATAATAGAGTTAAAAGAAGAGGTAGAACCAATGCCAAACTAAACATTAATAGCGCCAGCCTTTAAAGTATTAATAACGGTATTGTGGGTCTTTCTATATGCGAGGTATTATCTATAGCCAACTATTAATCTCTTTAAGGCTCTTGTGTTAATTATTACTCTATAGAATTCGTTGGAGGTATATTAGCTAGTAGTAACGTAGGCAAATAGGTCTAAGTCGTTATAGTAAGCAATTGGATTAGTGCTGGTAATCACATAGGTAAAAGATTGGTCCGCTAAGTTAGTTACAGTATTAATAGCTTCTTTGTGCTGTATCGTTCTAAAAGAGGTAAGAAATAATTTGGTCTATTCCTAAGTTGGAGATAGTAGTAGTAACTTAATATTAATTATAAGAGCTTCTATTACGTCATTAGTAGATTCTGAGTTAAGTTTATTATTGTAATCTGTTCCCTTATACTTAGTAATATATTACTTAGCGTGCCTATTAAAGTGGTGGTTAAGTCTGTCTTTAAACTTCTTCCTTAATTCGTTACGTTCTTCTCTTAAATGTTTAGATAACTAGCAGCCTTCCTTATAATAAACAAAGCAGCACTTCTTTAATGATGCATATCGGTTAGATAAAGATAGTTATATTCTATAAGGTAATTGGGGGTGTTATCTATAGTAGCGGCGGTTAGTAAAGAAGGCTTAGGGGTTCTCACTATTTAACTTTTTAAATATTATAATAGAGGATTGTAAGTCATTAATTAGACCAGTTAGGCTATTAGAAGGTTTAAAGCAGGCATATTAGCACACTAGTAACTCTTAGCAGGCGTTAATAAGCTTATTATAAAGGAACTTATCTATGCGTAAATCTAGGTTAAGGCCATACTGGAGGTGTCTTAGTTCTTTAATAAGTAACTATAGGTAGTCTAAGGTTAACTTTCTAGCATTCTCGCTCTTACCTATTATGGACTTTAGAGTTGTCGCGTTCTACCACCCTAGTATGCTACGTCTATACTTAGGTCCCTTAAAGTAGTTGCGTATGGCGTCGCAGATTTAGTTAAATAAAAGGGTTAGGGTAACGTTTTTAAGGTTAGTATAGTAGTGGTTAAGTGCTAGACCGCGTAGCATTATAGGGTAGGCTTTAACCTTGGCTTCTTAGGGTACATCAGCTCTACTATAGAGGTCATAGAAGATGGTAAGTTTAAAGTTAAAGTTGTCATCTTCTCTACTATACTTATTGTCTTCCGTGTATATCTTTACAAGGTTTATTAGCTCCTTGCTAAAACTCTAGGTTTAATACTATCCCCTAGGTGGTTCTAGTTGTAGGGTTAAGTCAATATAGTTAGGCTCCTGTTATAGGGGTGGTATAAGGGTAGGTTAGGGTGTAGTGGGTAATATCGTAAGTAGGGTAGGGTTTGTGGTTGGTGAGATTAAGATTAGGGTTTTAATAGTACTAGTGCTGGCAAAGTTGTTCTTAAGAAGGTAGTTAATTCGTCCTAAGGTAAACTTTCCTTTAATTGCCATATACTCCTTAATCTTAGGCTTGGTCCATTCTATAGGGTCTTCTTCTTATAAGGTATTAAATAGTAATTTAGGGACTACAGCATTCCTATGCTTCCTTATCTATACGCTATTAGTCCGTAGGAATATTTGGAGCTTTTAGATGCCAATTTAGTTGCAATCCTTAAAGATTTATATTATAAAGTTTTGGAAATCTTCCTTATAGACCTCCTATAGTTTATTGTCCTTAAGGTTATACGCTTTGTATTCTAGGATCTTAAACTTTATAAATTTATTAATATCCTTTGTGGTGGTTTCGTCGGACTGTAAGTTAATGCCTTTAGGCCATCTCTCCTGTCCTGCGTTAACTTGTGCCCTAATGTCTAACATGTTAATTGTTATTTTATTAGGTTTTAGCTAAAAATGCGTAATAGACGCGAACTAAGGGCCTATTAAAAGGGTTGGTTCCTTAAGTACCTAACGCGTTTAAAATACGTAATGGACGCGAACTAAGGGCCTATTAGATAGGGGTTTACTTTTTAAATACACGTCAACTAATGCTCCTTAACGTGATCTGGGTAGTATAAAATGCGTAATGGACGCGAACTAAGGGCCTGTTAAAAGGGGTTGGTTCTTTAAGTACCTAAAGGCTGTATATAAAAAATCAAGGGCCTATTAGATAGGGGTTAACTTTTTAAGTATATGTCGACTAATGCTCCTTAGCAGGCGAGATTAGTAGAGGCCTTTAGCAGGGACTAATTGAGCTCGTCTCTCTTTATAGATGATACGTCTCCTAATCTATGATCACTAATTAGTATTGGTATCACTTCTGGTAATACGTATTGCTATTATAATAGTGTAGGGGTAGTAACTGATTTTAATTAATGCTTAATTAATTCTCCTATTCTATAGGTGGAATTTAGTAGATTTTCTAGGCTTGCTTAGCTTATATAACTAACCCAATTAGTTACAGACAACCTCGTTCAAATAGTTAAAGTATTAGGTCCCTTTAACTCTATACTTCTACTAAGTGCCATCTATATATATACTTGACATATTACTTATATTTGAGACTGGAGCTCTTGCTGCACCCGGCCTAAAAAGACTAAAACCAACCAAAAAGAACCCCGAAAAACGCCTATAGAATCCCCCTAAGATGCCTGCATTGTAGGGGAGGCATATGTCGAATGATGGTGGTTCGCACTCGCGCGTGACCGCCAGAACCATGCCTAGCAATGGCCCTCTATAATAAGAATAGGTGAATACTATACTATAAAGCGGAAATATCTCTATTAAAAAGGCATCTAATAAAATATAAAGCCTATTAGACGCGTCTAGTATCCGCAATTATAGGGAAGTAACCGTTAGCTATAATAAACTAATACAGCTAGCAGAATGGCTCCGCTAGTTTAGCGTCCCTTAGGTACCCCTCTAGTAATTCCTTAATTAAATCCTCTAACGGCTAAGTAAAATTAAAATTAAATAAAACCCCTTTTTACCGGTGAACCGTACCTGGGCCGCTGTAGCTGTGCTTTTATAGTATAGGGAACCCAACCCCCTTAAGATAATAACTGGGTATATAATTATAATATAACCAAATATAGAAAAAGTAGAGGGGCTTAAGGGATAATTAGAAATAAAAGTTCTTATAGAGATTTATAAGGAAGTTTATAACGCTATTATAGTCTAACACCTAAGGAGCGGAGGTATTAGGGTTGCCTTAAAGGACTAATAGGCAAAGGAACGAGCTGTAAGGGTAGGGGATAGGCTAGGAGAACGTATTAGTATAAAAGTGCTTTATAAAGACTACCTAGTTGAAGTCCTAGTAGTTCCTATCAGCCTTAGGGTAGAAAAGGGACGCTAGGCGAATAACACAGTAACTATATAGGAGATAGTAAAACATATAGAATGCCTTATACCGGGACTTGAGATTACCCAAATCTAATGGCTTTAATAGGAAAATGCAATCTAAGCATATAATGAGAACAATAAGAGGATATAAGAGTTGCCAGAGACTTGCTAGGGAGACGCTAGTTAAACGCATGGCTTCCTTATTATTAGTATATATATACTAGGAATGCAAAAACTCTTTATCTAAAAAGGAATAATTATAAATGGCCTTATATACAATATAAGGCTCTATAACTATAAACTACACCTAGAATAATGCTATTGCTATGTATAATAGGGATATACCTAATCCACATGCGTAGTATAGGTATGCTACGGCTACTGTGTAGGCCCCTATAATATAAGACACTGCTTAAATTAAGACTAAATAAAATGTGTAAACTGTTACTGAAGCACATATAAGGCGTGGGAGAGAGTAGACTATATTAAATACAGGAGACGGAAGGTAAGGGCTTAATAGCTATAGGAATAACTATACGCTAGGTTATATAAATAGAAACAACAGGTAATAAGCTAGGGGGACGTAGGGGGCTGGGCCAGCTATCCTAAGCCTTAATGGGCTAGAAGCGACGCCGCGTAATATCACTAGACTAAATAGGGATATAAGGGTTATAGGGGATATAAGGAAGAGGACGCCCTATAGGAAGACCTCTATGGATAGCTATAGCAAGCTTAAGACCAGGATAATTAAGAATTAGACTAAATATGGCAAATTTAATATTTACAGCCGATTTATAAAGGGTATAAAGCCGACTAGTAAGACTAGTGTTACGGACAGCTTAAGTACGATGTTACGACTACTTAGAGAAGAGTCGGAGGAAGCTAGTTGGTTAATATAGGTACGGTCCAGGATAGATCCGGTGGAACCATGTGACGAGGAATAGTAGCTGAGGTTATATAATATAATCCATGTGATCTGTGTGATCTATGTAATCTGTGACAGAGTAGATAGAGTATACGTACCTTACGGAGCAAAGGGATTTCTTAGGCGTATGGTTGTGTATTTAATGGACTATAGTCCCTACCCAGATAGTTCTCTCTTCGTAGTGAATCTTAGAATATAATTGGAGTTAATCTGTTAGGCAACTACTCCACTAGTTATTATTACATTGTTAACACTGTTCTTACCTATATACCTAGCCTAATAATAGGACCTACTGTAGTTCCTGCTATAAGGTTCCGTTATATATTCACTACCAAGGTTACGGTATTAAACCAGGTCGAATAATATGCCACCTAAAGCACCAGTTATGATGACGTTGATGGCAGCCACGACCTTAGGGTTAGGAGACACCAGTATAGCAGACATGGATTCTTAAGTGGTTACGCGAGGTTAGTTATAGAAAATGGTTAATTGCTTATAGGATAATAGTAGGCTACTTAAAGAACGCATTAATGGAATTAGAGTAGTAAAGGTTAAGTTACCTTTAATTAAACGGTTCTTAGAAGAGAAGTTAAAGCTTAAAGGATTTCTTACGTAGATACATTTTAAGGTTATGCAGGAAGAAGCAAAGTTAGCAATACCTATGGACTAGGTAGTGTACGCAGGACTATTTTTATTAGGAAGAGCTTTAGAGTGATTTAAGCCTTACCTTATAGAGATATAAGTAAATAGTATAACAACTACTAACCCAGATATACGGTATGTATTTATAAGTTGGAATAGGTTTGTAGAACAGTTAACACAAATGTTTAGAGACCCTAAAGCAACTATAACAGTAAAACGAAAACTTTAGAACTTAGTATAACGCACTTTAGTAATTAAGTATATAACGCAGTTTTAAACACTAGCTATGCAGGTTAAGTGGAATAATAGGGCGCTTATAGCACAGTATAAATAGGGACTTAAGGCTAAAGTCCAAAACGTAATTATCCTAATAGAAGATGTGGATACTCTAAGAGAGTTAATAGACTAGTTAATAAAGATTAATAATAGGATCTATTAAAGGGAATAGGCTAAAAAGGGTTAGGATAGAGTTTTATAGTCATATAAGGCGCAGAGTATGTAACGATAGATATAGAGTTAAAAACTATAGAATGGCGCAGAGCTAATAGACCTAAGTGGTACTAAAGAAACCTAAAGGTGGGAAAAGAAACTATAGAAACCTAGAGGTTAAGGATCTAGTAATTAAAGGACCTAGGAGTAGAGGCTAAACTAGGGATCTTAGCAGCAGAAGATGTTTAGGCGGACTCCATAATAAGAAAAGTAGTTTAAAGATAGGGCTTGCATAAATTGCGGAAAATAGGGTTATTTTGCTAGAGACTATAGAGGTAGTTAGAGTAATTATATAGTAAGGGGAACCCGACCTACAGGGGACATATACGTATAGAGGGATGATAGTGCACTATAAGGAACAAAAGAATGTTTAATTAATAGTTTTGCGTATTATTATAACAACGCATGCCGAATTTATAAGGACGCTAAGTACGGCGCAAGCTATTAGCTATAGGAGCTATTGTTATCTAAGTTTAAAGAAACCAATAAACCAGCTTATAGATTGGACATTAAAGACGATGAATTTAATATAGGCGAAGTATTTACCGATAATAAGGTAATAAAAGTAGCTTACTAGGAGTATGTAGACCTTAAAGAAGTTAAAATAGAAGTAGAGACTAAGACCATCACAGAATAAGGTTTAGTAACAGATGTTATAATGCCATTGGATACAATTTCTATCGCTTTACAAGATAATAGGAGTAATATTTAGAAGAAACTAAGCAAGTAGACAACTACTAGTGCTAGCTTATTACTTAATAAAGGTAAAAGGCCACAGGCTTAAGATTCTTATAATAAAATAAGACACACCTAAGGACCCACAACGGACGAAAACCGATAGGAAGGGGCAGTTACTTAGTTTACAGACAAACGAATAAGTATAGGACGCAAGTTTAAGAACTATAAGTTTAGGGAACGAATAAGAACGTTAGTAATCCTAGGTAAACATAGTATTTAGCCTAAAGATTAAATAGTTAATACTAGGATTAAAAAGCAAGATAACTATAAGGATCTAGCTACAAGACGCAGAAAACAAGAAACTATAGATAAATTTAGAATAAGAATTATTATATAGCAAGAACAAAAGCTAGACAAAAGGTTAGCTATGCTAGGTTATATAAGGGACAGAGCACCCGTATGAAGAGTTACTAATAGGCTAAGTGCAGGGACACCTAGGGTAAAGTAGTTAGATAAACTAGAATAAGAAAAGGATCTAGATATTTTAACCAGATTTAAAGAAAGACATACCAAAGGATGTTATAATGTAGCGATAACAAGGTACTTTCTAATAGATAGACTATACACACTAAACCAGTTGTACGGAAAGTGGTATAGGCAATGACACAACAACAAATAGGAAGACTTTTATATATAGCTAGACAAAAAAGTTGTTTAAGACCAACCTATTACGGAAAAACGCATAAGTCACATTAAGGGGGCATTAATTATAATGTTAAGGGACCTAAAAGAAGGGTCTAGGGACTAGAGAAGCGAACAATAAATCTTAATACCTACAATAGAGATACCAGTGGTTAGGTTAACCAGGTATAGGTTTAAACTTAAGAATAAAGATAAACTAAGAGTTAACCTAAGTCACCTAGCGCATTATACACTATTGTGGATAGCTTGTGTGGATAACACCTATAATATACATAGAGCACTAAAAGATAAGAACTGGAAGTACCTAATAAGGATATATTAGGCACCCAAGGAAAGGCGGTTTAGGAACGCCAAGTATATACATAGATAGTACCCAGTAGAATTATAAGGTTAAGGAGACTTAATACTTTAACTAGGAAGATTCCTTATAGAAGAATGCCTAGATAGATAACAGTGGTGGGAGTACCTAGAAAACACTTGTCTATAGCACGTAGAGGAAAAAAAAAAAACTAAGTATTAGCCTAAGTTGGACTAAGCACAAATAGGATCTAGCAGCCAACAGTTAGGAAAAGGGGAGGTGTATAGGACCAAAGGGAACTAGTATTAGAGCCTTAGACCCTTAAAGGAATTTAAAAATAACACCTAAATTTACAAGTTAAATGGCAAGATCAGTAGTTTAAAGTATTAGTAGATAGTAGAGCAACTAGGAACCACATATCACCAAAGGTAGTAGAAAGAATAGGGTTACTATATAGATAGAAAGAACACCTATATCCACTTATAACAATTTTAGGAGATTAGATAGCCTATAGAGGAGGCGTTATTAATCTTAAAATAGGACCTATTTAGTTAACTATTAAAGGAAGACTAGTAAGAATATCTTTTAATATCCTACCATTGGGACAGGACAAGGCGATACTAGGAATGCCTTAGTTATAGGAGTATAATTTAAAGATCGATTGGGTTATAGGTTAGGTTAATATTAAGAATACTTAACAGCATAAAGTGCGATAGTAAACCAAGTTGGTATAGTACTAAGTTGGAGCGACGTACAAAGAGACTAAGTAAGGCTTAAGTTATATACCAAAGAGATACCACAAGTATGGTAAGAAGTTATGGTTACTAGAAAGTGAAAAGCTATTAGAGCATACAGCATAGGACCATAAAATAGAATTAGAAGAAGGAATAAGTCTAAGGTTCTTTCTAATCTACAAGCTTACTAAAATAGAGTTAGTAGCGCTTAAGGAGTTTATCCAGGAGAACTTACGCAAGGGATATATTAGACTATTATAGTTATTAGCGGGATATCCAGTACTGTTTATCCTAAAGAAAAATGGAAAACTTAGGATGTGTATAGACTATAGACAGTTAAACAGCATTACTAGGAAGGATAGGTATCCTTTACCCTTAATTAGCGAAATCTAAGATAGGATAGGCAACGTAAAAATCTTTATAAAGATAGATCTAAGATGGGCGTACCATTAGATTAGGATTAAAGAAGGCAACAAGTAGAAGGCAGCCTTTAGGTTAAAGGAAGGACTATACAAGCTATTAGTTATATAATTTGGGCTTATAAACACACTAGCAACGTTCTAGAAGCGAATTAATAGTATATTAGGAGAACACCTAGATAAGTTTATTATAGTATATCTTAACAATATTATCATCTACTTAGTAAGTAAGGAAGAACATGGAGAACACATTAAGTGGGTCTTAAAGAGACTATAGGAAGAATAGATGCCAATAGCAATTAAAAAATGCGAGTTCTTTATAGTGAAGACCGATTTTGTAGAATTTATTATTAAATTAGGAAAGATTAGCATGGACCTAAAGAAAGTTAAAGCTATAATAAGTTGGCAAGAACTAAAGAACGTTACGCAGTTAAGGTCGTTCTTAGGGTTTTGCAACTACTATAGGAGGTTTATAGCACAGTAGTTAAAAAACATTAAGCCGTTTACAAGGCTAATAAAGAAGAAGGAACCGTAGGTTTAGGGTAGTAAGTAGAAGAAGCTATTCTAGGAACTTAAAAAGTTGTTTACCTAAGAGCTAGTCCTTAAGATCTATTAACCAAGGTTAGATATGGTTGTTAAGATAGACGTATTAGACTTTACACTAGGAGCATACTTACTATAGAAGCACTAGGACGCATAGCATCCAGTAGCGTACTATAGTTGGAAAATAACACTACTAGAGTTAAACTACGACATCTATAATAAGGAGTTGTTAGGTATAGTTACAGTACTTAGGGAATAGAGAGCATTCTTATAAGGCATAGAGGAACCATTTATAGTTAAGATAGACTATAAGAACCTTATAGGATTCTTAATAATAAAGGAACTTAACCAAAGACAGGTTAGATAGGTGGAAATGCTTATAGAATACTATTTTAAAATTCAGTATACTAAGGGTATAGATAATGCACGAGTAGATGCTCTAAGTAGAAAAGCTAAACTATAAAGTAATAAAAAGCCATTAGGAGCTTTGTTGCAAAAAGATTAAGACGGATTAATTAGGTATAATTACCTAAAAATTATAGTAACTAAGAAAAGTCAGATCTATAAATTACTAAAGAGTAATTGGATATAGAAGATCTAAGAAGCATAGGTAGAGGATTTAGACTTAGAGCAATACGAAAATAGAGAAGTAATATATATGCCTAAGTCTGTTATAGAAGAGTTTGTTAAGGAATTCCACAAGGGAATAATATAAGGATATAATAGGTCTATAGGACTAGTGTTAAGACTTTAAGAGGAGTATATTATTTAAGGAATCTGGGGATTAGTAAGATAAGTTATAAAAGAATATCTAGATTACTAAAGAAACAAACTAACAAGGCATAAGCCATATAGAGGGCTATAACCTGTTAAGACACTAGGAAGACCATAGGAGGTTATATTATAGGACTTTATTGTTAAGTTACCAAAGTTAAAAGATCCTATTACAGGATAAGATTATAACGCGATCTTAGTAATAGTGGACAAGCTAACAAAGTAGGGATACTTTATAGTATGCACTAAAGAGATATTAGTAGAAGATGTCACTAGAATCTATATAAAGGAAGTATTTGCAAGACACAGAGCACTAAATAAAGTTATATCGGATAGAGATCCAAGATTTATAGTAGTATTTTAGGAAGTGTTTCTGGCAGAATAGGGAGTTCGCGCAGTAACCTCTATAGCGTATTATCTGCAGACGGACGGACAAATGGAAAGACTAAACTAGACACTAGAACAGTATTTAAGATATTATATTAATTATATACAGAATAATTGGGTATCGTTATTACCAGTTATATAGTTTGCATACAATGCAACACCATAAGAAGGAATGGGGATATTACCATTTAAGGCGAATTACGGATACGAGCCAAGAACATCGTTATTGCCACATTAAGTAAGGAAAACGAGTAGCACAGCTAAACGAAGAATGGAGATATTAATAAATCTTTATATAGACCTTACGGAAACAGCCAAGCTAGTATAGCAAAGGATAAAAAGGTACTATAACGCTAAAAGATCTAAGGGACCAGATCTAAAGGAGGGAGATAGAGTATAGCTACTATATAAAAATTTCAAGAGTTGACGACTAAGTAAGAAGTTAGACTACGTTAGACTAGGACCTTTTAAAGTTAAGTAAAGAATTTTATTAGTTATGTATAAGTTAAACCTACTAGCCAAAATAAAGATCTACCCTATATAATATATCGCGATGCTAGAACCAGCATACGGAGATATTAAGCCACCAGTTTACAAGGCAGACATGTATAGAGGACAAGAAGAAGACAAATAGCAAGTTTTAAAGATTATTAGTTATGAGGACGTAGATAATAAAACGTAGTATAAAGTAAAGTAGATAGGCTATAGTAAGACTACCTAGGAACCACTAAGCAACCTAAAGAACGCTATAGGAAAGGTATAGGAGTATTAAAAGAGAGCAGGTTAGGCAGCGTTAACAAGGAAGAATTGCTAAAAAATAAGTTGCCTAAGGGGGACCTAAGAGGAGCAATTGCTGAGCTACTTAGAGTTGTTTCCCTTGTAGGAAGAGAGCTAGTCCTTTTATTACCTAGCTTAGATAGACCCTATTAAACTAGCTTCTACTCCTTAGAACGAACCTTCTTATGTATATATTTAAGACGTTAAAGACGAGTATAAGCTAGATGTTAAGCTTTAAGGATACATACGGATTCTTCTAAGACACGTTAAACCTCGAGCAGCATAAAGGCTAGTTTACCATTAAGTTTCTTAGCGGTAGATTAAATATAAGACCCTATAATAAGTTACTTAGGGAACCCAAAGACTGTTAAGAGTTATAGGACGCGCATACTTAGCGTTAGAGATAGAGCGGACGTCGCAGGACAATTAAATGTTTACTTTAGTGCACTTCAAATAAGAGGACGGTTGTTAAGATAAAGGGCTTGCCAACGCAATGCAAACTAACCCCTCTTTTACACATTAAGAGTACGGAGACGGTATTATCTCACCTAGAGACAAGATTATAGCAATGGTACAAGACCGGCGAGCTATAGAAGAAAAAGAAGATGCTTTAGGTATAATAAGTAAGGATATTAACCAGACTGATTAAACGGACATTATACCTCTAGTAGACGACTTGGAGATGTTAGGAATCTTTAAGGACAAAGATAAAGAGGAGGGAGATGGTATTACGGACAGCTTAAGTACGATGTTATAACTACTTGGAGAAGAGTTGGAGGAAGCTAGTTAGTTAATATAGGCACGGTCTAGGATGGATCCGGTAGAACTATATAACAAGGAATGGTAGCTGAGGTTATATAATATAATCTATATGATCTGTGTAATCTGTATAATCTATAACAGAGTAGATAGAGTATACGTACCTTACGGAGCGAAGGGATTTCTTAGGCGTATAGTTATGTATTTAATGGACCATAGTCCCTACCTAGATAGTTCTCTCTTTGTAGTGAATCTTAGAATATAATTGGAGTTAATCTATTGGGCAACCACTCTACTAGTTGTTATTATGTTGTTGACACTGTTCTTACCTATATACCCAGCCCAATAATAGGACCCACCGTAGTTCCTGCTATAAGGTTCCGTTACAACTAGGGGAAGAACTGGAGACGATAATAGATTTGGATATAGAAGCGCTAGTAAGAACATAAGACATGGGAATGGAAAGCCCTATATAAAATAAGTAGCGACTAGGGTGTAGATATAAGAGATAGAAGTTCTAAAAATCCTAGAGAAAGTAGAAATAGAGGAAGCGAAGAATAAAGGAGAGTTAAATAACCCTTGATAGGGGTCCGCCACCTATCTATTATATAGTATAACTGCGGCAATACAAACTACCGCCTTGTAAAGCCCCTACTAGATAGTCTAGACCTAGAGAAATACTATATCCTTGCTATATAAAAGCCGTATTATAATACCTATATATAATTAATATACTGCCCCTGAGGATTCCAGCTCCTATACGAACTAAAAGCAGCTATATGTATATGCTTTATAATTAGTAAGGCTGTTAGCCTATCCTTATGGTTATGGCAAGCAGTTAACCTAGATATTGTAGTTATAACAATCTAAATATATAGGGGACCGGTATAAATTATTAATATATATAACCCTAGGGTTAAAGGGGTCCTACAAACAGAGAATATTATATTGGTAATAAGCTTACTGGAAACTAAAGGCATAGAGTCTATTCTATTAGGAGATATAAACCTCCACTACCTGTAGTAGGGGGGTATCTATATTGCTGCTAAATAATAGGCAGAGTGCCTACTAAGAGCTATAGATATCTGGGGCCTTAAGCTAGCTACTCCCCTAGGAGCAATTATATAGCAATAAGGCACCACTAGAAGTATAATTAACCTTATATTTATAGATAATGGCCTATACTAGAGACTTGAAAGGTGCATCCCTAAAGAAGAATGGGTACTCACCTTAGACTATATCCCCATCCAGATATAGCTAGATTTGGATATTAAGGCGTAACTAAATAGTAAAAGATATGCAATAAGGAAGCTTAAGACAGATAGTTTCCTTAATATAGTTAAATAATAACTTTAAGACCTAGAAGAAATCTACCTAATACTAAATAAGCGAGGCTTATTAGCTACCCCTAAAGAAATTGACTAAAAACTAAAAAGGATCTAGGCAGCGATTAAAAATAGGCTAGAAGAGCATTGCCTGGTCTTAAAACCAGGCCCCTATGCGTAATATGTATAGTCTGTATAATACACGGTTCTTATAGCTAGCCAATAATGAGTAAGAAGGAAATATACAAGTAGCTATAACCCTAAAGATAAGAGATAATATAAAGACACAAGAAACTAGCTAAAGAATACCCTAAAAAAAGAAGTAAGAAATAACTGGAGATGGTTTATAAACAAATACACTACTAACCTAAGCATCCCCTATAATAAGGGCCTTTGGACTATAGTAAGATAGGTAAAGAAAAAGGCGGGACGCCTAGTAAAAGATTTATACCTACTACCCCTATAAAGAGCAGGCAAACCACAGGCTATAAGCAATAATAATAAGAAGGCGAAGATCCTTATAGAAAGATTTTTCCCCTAACTGGCTCTAGTAGACCTTAGTAATATTATTAGTGAAATACTAGTGACTTGCCTAAGGGTTAACAGCGATATAACAACTAAAGAAATGGCTAGAACTATTAGTTGCCTCTTAAATAATATAGCACTAGAACCAGATGGGATCCTAAATAAAGCCTTAAAGACCTATAGTCCACTTATAGTACCTTAGCTTATAGATGTAGCCAGAGTATGCTTTGCAATAGGCTACTACCCGCGACTTGGAAGATCTATAATAACGGTTATTTTATAAAAAGAAGGTAAAGTAGACTACTTAATCCTAGGAAGCTACCGCCCTATTGCCTTAAAAAATACCCTAAGTAAGATCTTAGAAAAGGTTATAGCGGACTATATAGTAGATATGGCAGAGGAATATGCCCTACTACTATAAAGCTAAATAGGGGCAAGAAAGAATTGCTTAACACTATTAGCACTTATACTACTTGCTACTACCATTAAAACTGTATGGGCTATGCGCAAGGACTTTATAGTATTAATACTTAGCCTAGATATTAGTGGCGCCTATAATAATATACCCTATAAGCGCCTCCTATATATCCTTAGGGCAAAGGGCTTCCTAGAATAGATTATATAATTTATTTAAAGGTTTATAGGCTAGAAAGAGATATTATTAGTCTTTAGTAGATACCAGAGCCCCCCTATTATAGTTATAATAGGTATACTATAAAGATCACCTCTTTTGCCTATACTCTTTCTTTTCTTTATAAGCAACTTACTTAATACCTTTAAGGAAGGGGCGACCTAGGGGATAGGCTTTATTAATAATATAAACCTAATTATATATAGGCCAACAGCCGTAGAGAACTATAGAACACTAGAGAAAGCCTATAATACCTATATAGAATGGGTAAGATAATATGGAGTCTAGTTCTTACTAGAGAAATACTAGCTAATCTATTTTATAAGAAAATATAACTAATCTGTAGATCTCTAGTATATAATCTATATCTAAGGCTTTAGGGCCTAAGGGTATTAGGAGTATGGGTAGATAGCAAGCTCTAATAGAGCGTATATACAGTATAAGCGGCCTATAAGGGCTAAGCACAGTATATTGTATTATCTAGGATTGTTAATTTTATATAGGGTCTATGCTTCTAGAGGTCACGCCTACTATATATAGTAGTTGTCCGGCTAACTATAACATATAGATCCAGTGTTTGGGCTATTAGAGAAACTAAGAAGGGCCCCCCTAAATTACTTCTTAAACTACTTTAAAAGGTCTAAATAGCCTGCCTCTAGAGCATAATAGGCGGGTATAAGTAAACGGCCACAGCACTACTTAAGAAGAAAGCCAATATTCCCCCCTATAACTATATATTGAAGCCGCTGCAATATAAAGGGTGTAAAGTAAACGTAACTCTAATATTATAATGTATATTAAGATACGCCTAAATAAACTATAGAGGGACCCTAGGGCGCCTTATAGGAGAACAAACCAATAACCCCAAAGTAGGGAAGAGATATTGGAGAAATAGGTAAAGAAAGTAAAAAAAGAATGGTGCTGCGTTAGGGCCTAGGCCTATATAGAGGAGAAAGGAAGATGCGTAAGAGGCCAGTAAAGATAATAGTAAAAAAGAGAAAGAAGCTAAAGTAGAGTATAAAAGAACGCTAGGAAACCATCTTCCGTAATATAATACTGGTTGGACCAATGCTGGAGAGGCGTATAGGAGTTAAAAGTATAGAGGCTAACTTAGGCAAGAGAAACCTAAGCCGTGGTATAGTTAACGCTATAGGGGATAAATACTTAAGAGCTCTAAGAAGGCCTAATAAAGGCAGAAAATATAATAGCAACACTCTTAAGAATAGGGATAATAGGACTAAAAGATTGGCTCTACTGGGTAGGTGTCCTAGTAGGTAGCCTAAAATGCGAATATAGCTGGCTAAGATAGACACTAAAATACGTAATACTGTTATGCCCCCTATATACTAACCGAGAAGCTATACTCTTAGTAGCTGGCACAGAGAACTATAATATACTACTCTTAATATAAAAAGGTCTTAAGGTGGTTACCTGGTGGCTTATTAACTAAAATATGCTAGACCAGTTTTGGGTTGCAAAGAAAATGGTAATAGAAGGTAAAGGGGCGAGCAATAGGCGCCCCCTAATAACTCTATAGTAGTAAAGTAAAGTTTGCGATACTAGCGCGTCCGTAGGCTTGTTACGGCAGTAGTAGTTCCCAAGGAGGTTAAAAAGTAAGGTAGTAGAGCACTATAGGTAACTCGTAGGCGCCTTATAGGCGAGTTTTAAAAGGTGGGGAGATGGATCACGGGGTTTTCTTAAAAGAGTTTTCTCTCTATATATATAAGGAGTAGTCCGTGTGGGCCTAATAGGGATCCGAATCGGACGTTAAGCAATGAATAATAATAATATATATACTTAATATCTCTAAACCGTTTTTTCTCTAGTGCCTAATATATCCTTACTAGGTATTTCCGGTTCTTATCTTTTAGTGCCCTATATATATTACACATGTTATCTATATAAGCTATCTATAATAACGTATAATGCGCTAGGTGACTTAGGTTAACTCTTAGCTTATCTTTATCCTTAAGTTTAAACTAATACCTAGTTAACTTAACTACTAGTATTTCTACTATAGGTACTAAAATTTATTGTTCTCCTCTTTAGTCCCTAGATCCCTCTTCTAGGTTCCTTAATATTATAATTAACGCTCCTTTAATATAACTTATGCGTTTTTCTGTAATGGGTTGGTCTTAAACAACTTTTTTATTTAGCTATATATAAAAGTCTTCCTATTTGTTACTATATTATTGCCTATACCACTTTCTATACAACTGGTTTAGTATATATAGTCTGTCTATAAGAAAGTACCTTATTATTACTATATTGTAACATCCTTTAGTGTGTCTTTCTTTAAACCTAACTGGAATGTCTAGATCCTCTTCTTATTCCAGTTTATCTAACTACTTTACTCTAGGCGTGCCTGTACTAGGCCTATTAGTAACTCTTTATATAGGTGCTCTGTCCCTTATATAACCTAGTATAGCTAACCTCTTATCTAGCTTTTGCTCTTGCTATATAATAATTCTTTATCTAAACTTATCTATAGTTTCCTATTTTCTACGTCTTGCAGCTAAATCCTTAAAGTTGTCTTACTTCCTAATCTTAGTATTAACTTTTTAATCTTTAGGCTGAATACTATATTCACCTAGAACTGTTATAGTCCTTATTTATTTCTTAAAATCTTAGCTTCCTAATAACGTTCTTATTTATTCCCTAAACTTATAGTTCTTAAACTTACGTTCTATACTTATTTATTTATTACTAAACTAAGTTACTACTCTTTCCCATCAGTTTTTATTTATTATGGGTTCTTAAGCTGTCCTTATTACATCCTATAAGTTTAGAGCTTTCCTTATCTCTTTTTAAGAATCTTAGACCTATAGCCTTTTACCTTTTATAAGTAGTAAGCTAGCACTAGCAGTTATCTACTTACTTAATTACCTCTAAATATTACTCCTTCTATCTTATAAAGCGATGGATGCCGTATCTAATAGTGTTATAATACCCGTTACTAATCCGCATTCTGTAGTGGTTTTAGTCTCTCCTTTTATTATATTACTAAGGTATAAGTGCTCCCAGTTAGCCTCTTTTTCTTCCTTGTTGCTATTAATTAATAAGTACTCTAACTCCATTATCATTATTACTAATCTTTATCCATATATTGCTTTAATATTTTAATCTAGCTTATAGAGTTAATCTTATTCTTTATCTAACTCTCTAGTTCCTTTAAGCCCTCTTAACTCTAGCTCTTGCGGCTAATAGCTTATACCATACTTAGCGTCTTTATAAACTTGGTATACGTTATTATAACAAAACATAAAGTGTTTAATTGAACACTCCTTAGTCCCGCGCAATATCCCTATATCTATATTATTATACTTTAACAACCTAGTGCCCTTTACTATATGGTTACTCTAACTACCTCTATAGTCTCTAGCAAAATAACCTTATTTTCCACAATTTATATAAGCTCTATCTTTAAACCATTTTTCTTATTATAGAGTCCGCCTAAACGTCTTCTACTACTAAGATCCCTAGTTTAGCCTCTACTTCCTAGTCCTATAATTACTTAATTCTTAACCTCTGGGTTTCCATAGTTTCTTTATCTATCTCTTAGATTCTTTGGTACCGCTTAGGTCCATTAGCTCTACGCCATTCCATAGTTTTTAGCTTTATATTTGTTAATACATACTCTACGCCTTATACAACTATAGAACTCTGTTTTACCCTTTCTTAGCTTGTTCCCTTTAATAGATCCTATTATTAATCTTTATTAACTAATCTATTAAGTCTTATAGACTTTCCGCATCTTCCATTAGGATAATTACGTCCTAAACTTTAGCCTTAAGTCCCTATTTATACTATACCATAAGCGCCTTATTATTTTACTTAACCTATATTATAAGTATCTAAAACTGTATTATATACTCTATTGCTAAAGAACGTTGTACTAAGTTTTAAAGCTTCCATTCCGCTGTAGTTAATACTTCCAGGTCTTTAAACATCTATATTAGTCTCTCTACGAACCCGTTCTAACTAATAAATATAAATTATATATCCTAGTTAGTAGTTGTTATACCGCTAACTTGTATTTCTATAAGGTAAGGTTTAAACTATTCCAGTACTCTTCCTGTTAAGAACAATCCTGCATATACCACTTAATCTATAGGTGTTGCTAACTTTGCTCCTTCCTGCATAACCTTAAAGTGCATTTGCGTAAGGAATCCTTTAAGTTTTAACCTTTCTCCTAAGAATCGTTTAATTAACGGTAACTTAACTTTTACTACGCCAATTCTATTAATATGTTCCTTAAGTATCCTATTATTATCTAATAAGCAATTAACCATTTCCTATAACTAACCTCTTGTAACCACTTGTAAGTCTATATCTGCTATACTAGTGTCTCCTAATCCTAAGGTAGTTGTTGCCGTTAATAGCATTATAACTAGTGCTTTAGGTAGCATATTGTTTAACTTTATTTAATACTATAACCGTAGTAGTAAATATATAACGGAACCTTATAGCAAGAACTACGGTAGGTCCTATTATTAGGCTAGGTATATAGATATAAACAGGTTAACAACGTAATAATAACTAGTAGAGTAGTTACCTAACAGATTAACTCTAATTATATTCTAAGATTTACTATAAGGAGAGAACTATCTACGGTAGGGACTAAGGTCCTTTAAATACACAACCATACGCCTAAGAAATCCTCTCTTATACGTGAGGTACGTATTATATATAAGGTATATAAGTTCCTCCCATTCCTTGCGTTTAATACGTAGCACACTATATAACCTCAGTTACTATTCCTCGTCACATGGTTCCACTAGTTCCATCCTGGACTATACCTATATTAACCAACTAGCTTCCGCCGACTCCTCTCCAAGTAGTCATAACATCGTACTTAAGCTGTCCGTAACAGTATAACTAAATAGTAGATTTAGGTAAGAGCTTAAAGGAATAGGACACTTATTTAGTTGCTATACTATAGAAATTAGTATATAGGCAGAATCCCACATATTCGTTTAATTTAAAAAGCTTTATTGATTTTAATATTAGGCATTTTTTTAAGTATACTAGTCTGTTAGAGATTAACCCCATTTTACCTAGTAAAACGGGCGGTGTTCTTTAAACAATTGGCAGCGCTAGCAAGCACTTATAACAAGATGCGCCTAGGCGTGTAATAAAGCCTTATAGGAAATACTATAGTAGACTTACTAATAGGCTAGGTATATAGGTAAACAAAAAGTCAATAATATAATAATAGCTAGTGGAGTGGTTTCCTAACAGATTAACTCTAATTATATTCTAAGATTTACTATAAAGAAAGGAACTATCTAGGAGGGACTATAGTCCTTTAAATATACATCTATACTCTTAAGAAAGTTATTACTCTATCTACTCTGTCTACTCTATCTGCTCTATTATAGATTATATAGATTATATTATATAACCTTACTTACCATTTCTTATTATATAGCTTTACTAGTTCTATTCTAGACTATACCTTTATTAACTAACTAGCTTCCTCTAACTCTTCTCTAAGTAGTTATAGTATTATACTTAAAGCATCTATAATACTATCTCCCTCCTCTTTATCTTCGTCCTTAAAGATTTTTAATATCTTTAAGTTATCTACTAGAGGTATAATGCCCGCTTAATTAATTTAGTTATTATCTTTACTTATTATACCTAAAGCTCCTTCTATTTCTTCTATAACTTATTAGTCTTATACCATTACTATAATATTATCTCTTAGTAAAATAATGCCGTCTTTATATTCTTGTTGTGTAAAAGAGGGGTTAGTTTATATTACGTTAGCAAGTCCTTTGTCTTAGTAACCCTCCTCTTATTCAGAGTATACTAAAGCAAATATTTAATAATCCTGCGATGTTTGCTTAGTTTCTAACACTAAGTATACGCGTCCTATTACTCTTAATAGTCTTTAAGTACCCTTATTAATTACTGCTAGGGTCCTAGGTTTAATCTACTACTATAAAGCTTAATAACGAACTATTAATAGCATTAGCTAAATTTTATTGTTCTTATAACGCTAAATAAGAGGCTGCTAATGCCTAATAATATACTCTAGACTCTTATCTAGCTATATCCGCTTAGTTAATCCATCTTAGGAAGGTTTATAAGAAGGTATATTTTAAGAAGTAGAAACTTATAGAATAAGGTTTATAGAAACTTAGTAATAAAAGAATAGATTCTCTTCTAATAGAGAGGGAAATAACTCCAAATACCTTAGTAGGTGCTTCTCTTAGGTCCCCCTTAGGTAATTTATTCTTTAGTAATCCTTCTTTATTAATGCTACCTAATCAATTTTCTTTTAATACTCCTATACCTTTCTTATAGCGTTATTTAGGTTATTTAGTAGTTTCTAGGTAGTCTTATTATAGCCTATCCACTTAACCTTATACTATATTTTGTTATCAATGTCCTTATAACTAATAATCTTTAAAACTTCCTATTTTTTTTCCTTTTGTCCTCTATATATATCTACTTTGTAAACCAATAGCTTAATATTCCTATATACTGGCTCTAGCATTGTGATATACTATATAGGGTAGATCTTTATTTTCTCTGGTAAATTAAGTCTATATATAACTTTTAAGATCTTTGCTTTAACTGTAAATGGTCCTAACTTAATATAATCCAATTTTTTACTTAGTTATCAACTTTTAAAGTTTTTGTGTAGTAGCTATACTTAATCTCCCTTCTTAAGATCTAGTCCCTTAGATCTCTTAGCATTATAGTACTTTTTTATTCTTTCTTATACTAGTTTAGCTGTTTCCTTAAGGTATACATAAAGATTTATTAAGCTCTCCATTTTTTATTTAGCTATGCTACTTATTTTCTTTATTTATTGTGGTAATAATAATATTCTTGGCTTGTATCCGTAATTCGCCTTAAAAGGTAATATACCTATCCCTTTCTATAGTATTATATTATACGCAAACTGCGTAACTGGTAATAATAATACTTAATTGTTTTATACGTAATTAATATAATGCCTTAAATACTACTCTAATGTTTGGTTTAGTCTCTCCGTTTAACCGTCTGTCTATAGGTAATATACTATTAATATTACCGCTTAAACCCCTTGCTTGGCTAAGAATACCTCCTAAAATACTGCTATAAATTTTAGGTCTCTGTCTAATATAACCTTTATTAATGCCCTATGTCTTATAAATACTTCTTTAATATAGATTCTAGCTATATCTTCTACTGAGATTTCCTTTATGCATGCTATAAAGTAGCCCTACTTAGTTAACTTATCCACTATTATAAGGATTGCGTTATAATCCTATCTAGTAATAGGGTCCCTTAACCTTAGTAACTTTATAATAAAGTCCTATAATATAACCTCCTATAGTCTCTCTAGTGTTTTAATAGGCTATAGCCCTCTATACGGCTTATACCTTATTAATTTATTCTTTTAGTAATCTAGATATTCTTTAGTAATTTATCTCGCTAATCCCCAGATTCTATTAATAATATATTTCTCTTAAAGTCTTAACACTAAGCCTATAGCTCCATTATGTCCTTAAGTTATTCCCTTATGGAATTCCTTAATAAACTCTTTTACTATTAACTCCGGAATATATATCGCTTCTCTATTAACATAGTCCTTATATCCTAGATCTTCTTTCTATACTTCCTAGATTCTTTATAACCATTTACTTTCTAGCGTCTTATAAACTTATTCTAGTCCTTCTATTATAGCCGCTAGTTTCAGATAGTTATACCTAATTAATTTATCTTCGTCTTTTCTTAACATAGCGCCTAACGGTTTTTTATTGTTTTGTAACTCTGCTTTTCTACTAAGTGCATCTACTCTGGCGTTTTTAGTACCCTTAGTATGCTAAATTTTAAAATAGTATTCTGCAAGCATTTCCGCCTATCTAACTTGTCTATAATTAAGTTCTTTTATTATTAGGAATCCTATTAGGTTTTTGTAATCCATTTTAACTATAAATAGTTTCTCTATGCCTTGTAAGAATGCTCTCTATTCCCTAAGCGCTGCAACTATACTTAATAACTCCTTATTATAAATATTGTAGTTCAGTTCTAGTGGTGTTATTTTTTAACTATAGTACGCTACTGGGTGCCATCTATCTGGATGCTTTTATAGTAAGCACGCTCCTAGTATAAAGTCTAATATATTTATTTCCACAACTATGTCTAACTTTGGTTGGTAGATCTTAAGGATTAAATCCTAGGTAAATAACTCCTTAGGTTCTCTAAATAGCTTTTTCTACTTATTACCCCACGTCCATAGTTCCTTCTTTTTTATAAGTCTTATAAATAGTTTAATGTTCTTTAACTATTGTGCTATAAACCTCCTATAGTAATTGCAAAACCCTAGGAATGATCTTAACTGTGTAATATTCTCTGGTTCTTACCAACTTACTATAGCTTCTACTTTCTTTAGATCTATGCTAATCTTGCCTAGTTTAATAATAAATCCAATAAAATTAGTCTTCTTAGTAAAGAACTTGTATTTCTTAATTGCTACTAGCATCTTTTCCTCTTATAGTCTCTTTAAGACCTACTCTACGTATTCTCCGTACTTTTCCTCGCTCATTAAGTAGATAATAATATTGTTAAGGTATACTATAACAAACTTATTAAGGTGTTCTCCTAATACACTATTAATTCTCTTTTAAAACGTTATAGGTGCATTTATAAACCTAAACTGCATTACTAATAGCTTATATAGTCCTTCCTTAATTCTGATCTAATAATACGCCTATATTAGATCTATCTTTATAAAGATTTACGCGTTGCCTATCCTATCTTAGATTTCGCTAATTAAGTGTAAAGAATACCTGTCCTTTCTTATAGTCCCTCTATAGCTAATACTTAGTTTATTTCTTTTCCTTAATATGCCATAGACATATATTTTCTAAGCACTCCCACTACTGTTATCTATCTAGGCATTCTTCTATAAGGAATTTTCTTAGTTAAAGTATTAAGTTGCCTAACTCCTAAACTTCTATTAGGTGCCAGCCATATATATACTTAGCGTCCCTATATCGCTTTTTATCTATTATCTAGTATATTCTTATTAAATACTTGCAATATTTATCCTTTAGTATTCTATATATGTTGCATATATTATCTATATATGTGATCCACGCTAAGGTGTAGTATGCTAGGTGCTTTAGGTTAACTCTTGGTTTATCTTTATCCTTAAGTTTAAACCTTTCCTATATTAATCTAAATGTTGCCGTGTTGTTTACTGGTACTAATATTTATATTATTTCTCTCTAGTCTACGGCCTGTTCCTCTAGGTTCTTTAATATTATAATTAATGCCCCTTTTATATAGCTTATCTACTTCTTAGATATTACTTAGTCTAGTATAACTTTCTCATCCAGCTATATATAGAAATTCTCCCACTTATTGTTTCCTCTTTGCTTATACTACTTCTGGTATAGCTTAATAAGTATATATAATCTATCTATAAGGAAGTATCTCTTTATTACTGTCTCGTTACAACCTTTAGTGTGTTATTTTATAAATCTGGTTAGAATCCCTAGATCCTCTTCTTATTCCAGTTTATCTAACTATTTAGCTCTTAGCATTTCTACCCTTAGCCTATTTATAACTTTCTATATAGGTGCTCTGTCCTTTATACGTTTTAGTATAGCTAATCTCTAGTCTAGCTTTTATTCTTACTATATAATAATTTATTACCTAAACTTATCTATACTTTCTTTTAGTTTTTGTCTTCTAAAAGGATCCTTAAAGTTATCTTACTTCTTAATTACCGTATTAACTTTTTAACCTTTAGACTAAATACTGCACTTACCTAGAACTGTTGTGGACCTTATTTATTCTTTAAAATCTTAGCTCCCTAGGAACCGTTATCCCATACTTATTTATTTGTCTTTAAACTAAGCTATTGCCCTTTCCTATTAGTTATTGTCTATTATAGGTTCTTAGGTGTATCTTATCTCACTTTAAGAATCTTAAGCGTCTCTTATCTTATCTTAAGAATCTTAAGCCTTTAGCCTTTTACCTTTATTAAGTGGTAAGCTAGCACTAGCAGTTATCTACTTACTTAATCTTCTTTAGATATTGCTCCTTCTATCTTATAAAGCGATAGATGCTATATCTAACGGTGTTATAATACCCATTACTAAACCGCGTTCTATAATAGTCTTAGTCTCTACTTCTATTGCGTTATTAAGGTTAGGGTGCCCCTAGTTAGCCTCCTTTTTTCCTTATTGCTATTAATTAATAAGTACTCTAACTCCATTTTTATTTCTACTAATCTTTATCCGTATATTACTGTAATATCTTAATCTAGCTTATAGAGTTAATCTTATTTTTTTATCTAACTCTATAGTTCCTTTAAGTCCCTTTAACTCTAGCTCCTATAGCTAATAGCTTGCGCTATACTTAGCGTCCTTATAAATTTAGCATGCGTTATTATAATAAAACGCAAAGTGCTTAATTAAACACACCTTAGTCCCGCGCAATACTCCTATATCTATATTATTGTGCTCTAACAACCTAGTACCCTTTACCATATAGTTACTTTAACCACCTCTATAGTCTTTAGCAAAATAACCTTATTTTCCGCAATTTATATAAGCTCCCTTTTTAAACTATTTTTCTTACTATAGAGTCCGCCTAAATATCTTCTACTACTAAGATCCCTAGTTTAGCCTCTACTCCTTAGTCCTATAATTACTTAATCCTTAACCCTTAGGTTTCTATAGTTTCTTATTCTATCTTTTAGATTCTTTAATACTACTTAGGTCTATTAGCTCTAGTCCGCCATTCTATAGTTTTTAACTCTATATCTGTTAATATATACTTTACGCCTTATATAACTAAGGAACTCTATCTTACCCTTTTTTAGCTTGTTCCCTTTAATAGATCCTATTATTAATCTTTATTAACTAATCTATTAACTCTTTTAGAGTTTCCATATCTTCTATTAGGATAATCGCGTCCTAGACTTTAGCCTTAAGTCCTTATTTATACTATGCTATAAGTGCCTTATTATTCTATTTAACCTAGGTTGCAAGTATCTAAAACTATATTATGTACTTAATTGCTAAAGTACGTTATACTAGGTTCTAAAGCTTTTTCTTTACTATAGTTGTTGCTTTTAAGTCTCTAAATATCTATATAAGTCTCTCTATAAACCTATTCTAGTTAGTAAATATAAACCATACTTCTTAGTTAGTAGTTATTATTCCGTTTATTTAGAATTTAGTAAGGTAAAGTTTAAACCACTTAAGTGCTCTTTCTATTAAGAACAGTCCTGGGTATGCTACTTAGTCTATAGGTATTACTAACTTCGCCCCTTTTTATATAACCTTAAAGTGCATTTACATAAGGAATCCTTTAAGTTTTGACTTCTCCCTTAAGAATTGTTTAATTAAAGGTAACTTAACCTTAGCTACTCCAATTCCATTAATTCTGTCTTTAAGTATTTAATTATTATCTGTTAATTAATTAACTATTTCTTATAACTAACCTACTATAACTAGCTGCGAATCAGTATCTCTTATACTAGTATCTCCTCCTAACCCTAAGGTTGTAGCTGCTATAGATAGCGTTATAACTAGTGCTTTTAGTGGCATATTGTTTGACCTTACTAATACCATAACTAGGTAGTGAATGTATAACAAAGCCTTATAGGAAATACTATGGTAGACTTACTAATAGGCTAGGTATATAGGTAAACAAGAAGTTAACAATATAATAATAACTAGTAGAGTGGTTGCCTAATAGATTAACTCTAATTGTATTCTAAGATTCACTATAAGGAAAGGAACTATCTAGGTAGGGACTGTGGTCCTTTAAATACACATCCATACTCCTAAGAAAGTTGTTGCTCTGTCTGCTCTGTCTGCTCTATCTACTCTGTCGCAGATCACACAGATTACATCACGTGACCTCGCTTACCATTCCTCGTCACATAGCTCCACTAGTTCCATCCTGGACCGTGCCCTTATCAACCAACTAGCTTCCTCCGACTCTTCTCCAAGTAGTCGTAGCATCGTACTTAGAGCGTCCGTAACAAGGCGGTGTACATCTAGATAAGTATTGCCGACGGTTAGGAATAGTTCTTTCTAGTTATATACATTTTAAAAACCATGTTTATAAGGCGTATAGGGCTGCGCTTCTACCTTATTCTCTATTATTATAATATAGAATAAACAATTAATAAATAATCTATGTTAATGTTCCCGCACGGACCATAATGCCTCAGGCAGTAAGGCGACGAGGTATTAGCGGTAGAAGGGATAGCATAATCGGGCTCCTGTTATCTACTTTTGATATTTCCAGCTGGACCTCCAATTTGATTGGAAAGGGCTATTAACAAGTCTAACAAAACATTTAAATAGAATTTGGTCATGATAAAGAACCACCAAATGCGATTTAAGCCTAAATCGTTGTACACGCAAGTGTTACCATGTGCTCATGCTTTGTGCGAATCGTAACAATGCGTCTTATTAACTCCACGCTACGCAGGTATTATTTACGCCTCTCCTTTCGCACCCCACTAACCAATATCACCGCTTCGCAGTCTCCGGAAAGTTTCATCATGGGGTGTGGGGAATGTGAGGCTTTACCGCCCTCCCGTCTATTTCTTGTGGAGACTGTGCTGGTGCTTCATGGGCATAGCGTTCGCTTATGTGTGGAACAAGCTGATATGCGGCTCCCTCGTGTGTGGGTTCCGTGGTCTGGAGTTCGGCGGGCTTTATCTGATCGCCGGCGAAGACCGTTCCAGAGTAAGGTAGAGGTTGCGCGCGCTTCCTCCTCCTGTGGAAGTAATAGCCCATAAAACCAGCCATCGCAATCAGAGGCAAGCCGAGACCCACACCGACACCGGCTCCGACAGCAACTTCTTTATTCGACGACTTAGATTCCTCTGTTGATGTTGGCGCCGCTGAGGAAGTCGACGGTGGATGCGATGTCGCTTCTGAGGTTGTCGCGGCGGTCGTCCTCGCCGATGTGCTGGCAGGAGTACTCGTGGGCACTATTGTGCTTAGCGGGAGGGTCGTGACGAATGTGGCAGGGCCGAGGTTGAAGAGGCTGGTTGAAGAGCAGTCGCAGCCGTTCATATTGTAACAGCAGTATTTGTTGTCGTTGCAGCTCTCCAGGCCGTTACCCTGGACTATTGGGACTCACTGTTAGCCAACGCGCCAACGAAGCGCTGGTAGCTGAGCTTACATGAGTTGCATCCAGAGAAGCAGTTGCTTGTGTTCCAATGCTGGTCAGTGCAATCAGGCCGATACTGATTGACATAGCCATGATTGACGACATCAGGACCTGGCCGACACAGTCCGTTACTGAGACAGATGTTTCCGAGCGCGCAACATGGTCCGTCTTCGTTCGAATCTGGATAACAAGGAAGCGAGTCCGTCTGATCACCGTTAGGCGCAAAGCACTGCTTTGCGCCTAGCGATGACTGAACGTAAAGAATCGCGAGAGCGGCGACGACAATAGGGAGCCGCGAGAAGGGTAGGGTAGCCATGACGGCAAAGAGAGGGAAGCGAAAGGTCCAACTGTCGATGACAGACGCAGGAAAGCAGTACGACCCGTAGAAACAGAGCGGAAGACAGTGGGACAGGCTGTGTCGCTAATATGAGAGGAGCAGGAGGATCCGGAGATTAGAGCCAGGCCATGCAGCTAGGGAGGCTGAGCGTGCCATATCTATCACATATCGGGGGGTCGGTTTTGGTGGGTTGCGACCCCTGTTGCAGTCAACCGCAAAAGATCGTTTACATCGCTTAATTCGCGAACAGCCGGCATCACACCCCACCAAAATTTGTATAAGGTGTAATGTAACGCATTTAATCCACTACTTATTGCCTAAAATAGGCAGAAGGCTCGCACCTAAGGTTGTATATTGAATTAGGGTTAGAATTAAAACTGGTAAGGGGGTGCTAGCTATTGCGAAGGCTATTAGCGTGTCTCGTCCTACCATTTATAAGATACAATTAAACCTTAATCTCTATAACAAGCTATACACGCCAGCTAGTCTTGTATAAGGTTAACTAAGGCTGCTTCTAGCCTATTAAGAGCTTATAAGTCTAATATTACTTAGTATTAAGTTTTTACTAACGCGTCTCCGGTAATAGAGGCTGCTTAATTTTCTTAAAGACTAACCTACTGCCTACCTTAATAAGATGCAGGACTTCCTATTTAATAAGTTTAGCCTATAAGTCTCCATAGCCACTATTAGCCATACTTTATTAAGAGCTCGCTGGTTAAGGAAGGCTGTTAAGGCTTATATAGCAGAAAGAAGTTAGGAGCTTTATATATTATAAATTAGTAGACAGGCAATGTAGACAGTAGATTAGCCGGTTGTTATGGGACGGGGGCAATGGCTACAGAGCGTATGTATTCGAGGAGTCTACAAGATGTTACACAATCGATCGTAAGGGTCGAGGGACCTTCTTGCCAAGGCTCGCTTGCAAATACGCTAACCGCTTTTGGCAAGACCTTCGTTAGAAGGTCTGCTACATGGTTCGGATTTTTGTTAGTCCCGCGCGGGGGATTTGGGCCTATATACACCTACTTTAAGCCAAATTATCTCAACTTCCATAGCTCCCTAAGCTATTCTTAATGGCTAGAATTACTAAATCAAACCTGGCGAAGAAGACTACGTTGCCCGATTTGCCCGATTCCAATTTGTTGTCTTATTATCGCGCCCGAAGCTCCTAAGTTGTAGCAGCTGTACCCGTCGCACGACTACCGCCGCCCTCGTCTTACTGCAGCTAGAGTACCTAAACTTATAGGCTAGCTTTAAATAATAATTAAGGACTATTAGTAGGTATAGATTTGCTTTATAGAAGGGGGTAAGCTTTAGGTAGAGCCTTGTATAGAGCTTTGTATAACTAGAGCTTCGAGTAGAGCTTTGAGCAGAGCTTCGTATAGAGCTTCGCGCAAAGCTTTGAGTAGAGCTTCGAGCAGAGCTTCGTGCAGAGCTTCGAGTAGAGCTTCGAGCAGAGCTTCGTGCAGAGCTTCGAGTAGAGCTTCGAGCAGAGCTTCGTGCAGAGCTTCGAGTAGAGCTTTGAGTAGAGCTTCGTGCAGAGCTTCGAGTAGAGCTTCGTGTAGAGCTTCGTGCAGAGCTTTGTGCAGAGTTTTGTGCAGAGCTTCGTGCAGAGCTTTATGCAGACGTATAGGCGCATAGATATGCATATTTATACTAGCAATTAATTGCAGAGTTTATAGAAATAATTATATAGGAAATTATATAGATGTTTAATTAATTAATTATATAGGCATTTATATAGGCAATTAATTAATTATATAAATATTTATAAAGCCTATATATGGTTATTTATAAAGTCTATATATCGGTATTTGTATAGGTAATTATTATCATTATTATTTATTGCTTAATGTCCGATTTAAATCCCTATTAGGCCTATACGGACTACTCCTTATATATATATATATATATATATATAGGGAGAAAACTCTATTTAAGAA
>Ga0307507_10000822_pt1 | contig 68854 bp, 15 predicted proteins | sample 7_EM_MG_FD_207223 | JGI IMG/M metagenome (GOLD analysis project Ga0307507, IMG submission 207223) | Populus trichocarpa ectomycorrhiza microbial communities from riparian zone in the Pacific Northwest, United States - 7_EM | ecosystem: Host-associated > Plants > Roots > Unclassified | place... | reverse complement strand
TATGCAACTTTAATAGAGGCTGTAGAGCATATATAAAAGTCTAAATTTAAATTATTAAAATTTATTATTAAGTGGTTGTTAAGATATTAAAGTGTGATTTTTCCATTTTTTGGTGTGTTTTTGAAGTGATTAGCTTACCCGTTTGACCAGCTCACCCGTGAAATACGTTACTATTATAAGAGAGCATAAGTTATGCGTAGTCTATTATAGGTAGTAATTTTAACTAGTTATTCTGGTAGTAGTTAATAAAGGGGCGAAGTCACTGGTTAAGGTACTGGTTTATAAACTTGGTTTAGCTATTAGTTTAAGGGTAAAATGCGGTAGAGAGCTTAATCTTAATCCTAAGGATACGGCAGAATTTATCCTAGAAGTCTGATATAAACTAAGGTCTATAGTTAGAGATAATTAATTTAGGAGCGCCATAGATCTAGTAAATGTTATTAATATATATGCGGGTCATATCTTTTATAGTTATAGTCTTAAAGCAAGGGAGGGAAATAGCTTGCTTATTTAGTTAGTTAACTACTATAAAGGCCATATTATAGCTATACTTGTCCTTTAGAAATAATTTAAAGTCCGTTATAATATGTTACTAAGGGTGTTTAGGAACTAGTAGTAGTTATAACTATCTAGGGGTTTAATCCTAGGGGGTATTTACCCGTTTATAAGCATAATAATTTCTAATAAATTATTCTATATTAGATAGGAGTCCTTACTAGTAGTAGTAAGGCGCTAGTAGTTAATAGGTCTTATCTTAACTAGGGTGCGCCATTAAGACTTAACAGTGGGCTTTATAAATTAGCTCCGTTTATAGGTTATTACTATTTAAAACTATAAGCTGTTCTTAGTATAAGAGTAGTCCATCTTTTATTTCTAAATTAGAGTTGCCTTCTATAGCTTAGTTACAGAGGGCTTTTAGGGATTTAGCTATATAATTCGCGATTAGGATGCAGTTAATTAGTCCTATTAGTTTATCTAGAATCTCTCCTTCTATAGGCGTTAGCTATTCTATTTAGAGCTTAGTTCCTTAAGGATATATAGATTAAGCTATTTGGGATAGAGGAGGGCACGTATCTAGTACTAAGCCTTTAGATTATCCTATAGTTCCATATTCTATTCTCTTTAGGTAAAGGTATTAGCTTTAAAATTTTACCTACTAGGGCGGTCTATAATTATAAAGAAGAATTAGGAGAGTATTTTAACCCACTAGGCCTATTAACTGGTAACCTGCTTTATTATTATAAAATACTTAAGGGCTTTATAATTAGTATAGACTTTAATCTAAAAGTCTGTGTTTTTAAGCTCTGCGCACTACTAAGATAATAATTATATAATAGCTAGCATTTCCTTATTATATACCTCGTAGTTATACTTAGCTAGGACTATTATCTTTAAAAAAATATATATAATAGGGTATTACTTACTATCTAGGTATAACTATAAGAGAACCCCTACTACTACTTTGTTAGAGGCATTTGTTTCTATTATTAATTTAAAGTCTAGGTTATAGTAATAGTGAATTAGGGAGAAGGTAAGTTAGTTCTTTAACTCCTTAAAAGCTTCTATATAATTATTATTAAAAATAAAAGGCGTGTTATTTTTAATTAGTTGTATAAGAGGCTTAGCTATAACCCTATAGTTATAGATAAACTAATAGTAGAAGTTATAGAAGCTAAGAAAGGACTAAATACCTTTATAGTATAAGGGGGTTTCTAGTTATATATCACCTTAACCTTCTTAGAGTTAACTTTAATTTCTTCTATACTAATAATAAACTCAAGGTACTTTGTTCGTTTTACTCTAAATTTATATTTCTTAATATTAACTTATAGGCCTGCATTCCGCAGCCTCTCTAGGACCTTTTTAACATAAATTTAGTGCTTAAGCTTATTATTTAAGTATATCAAAATGTTATCTAGGTATATTGTGTAGAATTTATTAAGGTAGTTAAAAAGAATATTATTTATATACCATTGGTACGTAGCTGGCCCATTTATTAGCCTAAAAGGAAGGACTTTATATTTATAAGAACTGTAGCGGGTATAGAATATTATTAAATCCTCTAATATAGGGTCCATCCTAATTTAGTGAAAAGCTTAGCGGACATTAAACTTTATAAAGATTTTGGCTTAGCTTAGATATATAAGAGTCTTATTAATTAGGGGGAGAGGGTAATAATCTTTTTAAGTAATAGCATTTAGTTTTTAATAGTTAATATAGAAGCGGAGACCTTTATTAGGTTTCTTTATAAATAAAATAGGGGAAGTAAAAGGGGCCTAACTTGGTTTAATCAACCCTTTATAGAGGTTGTTGATTAAGTACTACTTTATAGCTTTTAGTTCCTCTATAATTTGCTAGTAAAGGGGGCTATAGCCTAGAGAATTGTTGGCCTTTAATTAAATCTTATAATTATAGGTTTGGTAGCGGGGCAGTATATCTAAAGCTGCTTTTAAGAACGCGTCTCTATAGCCTAAGAGGTAAGTAGGGAAGAGGCGTTTAACTAGTTCTTTATTAGTTTCCTCTACTGGCCCTTTTTCCCTCTTATTAATAATCTGGTTAATTTTATATAAGCTAGTTATAAAGACTTTATTATCCTTTCAATATATATTAAAGTAAAAACTTATAGCACTAATTGCCGTAATGTCTACTATAGGGGTATTATATAGTAGTAAAGGTGTCCATAGCCTTGGGGGCTTTTAGTATATTAATATTATCCTTGCTCCTTTTAGCTTTTACTACATCTTCTAAAGGTTGTTTTTTATATTCTATTAGTACGTCCTCTTCTATATTAGCTAGATCTCTATAATTTAGAAGTTATCTATATTACTATCCATTCTACTTCTATAAGTAGAGTCCTCCTTAACTATAGTACTTTAGGGGAGTATTATTGTTAGTATAGAGTTCCTACTGGCCTTATAGCGGGCATCCTTTTAAGTATAAGCTAGGTCGCAGTCCCTAATATCCTACTAATAGATAGAGTTAGCCTTTACGGCTAATATCTTGCGGTTAATCCAAATTTCTCTAATAAAGAAGGGTAATTTTAGTTTATTCTCTAGCCAGACAAACTGTCTTTATTACACATTTAGTTAAATATTAAAGTAGGATATCTATTTTTGGCTAAGGATTATATTATAAACCCTAGGTCTAGGATATAGAAGGGGATACTAAACTAGCGTTATCTATTAATAGCAATATATAGCATTAAGATATAGGTAACCAGCTTACTAACTTAGCCGTTATAGCCTTTTACTTAAATAGGCCTCTCTAGTTAGGTAGTATTTATATTTAAGAACTTAGCAACGTTATTTATATAAGCAGTATTTATAAAGGTAAAGCTATTTGCTCTAGTATTAATAAAGGTAGTTATATTAACTCTATATCTATTTTAAAATACTATATATATAACTATAAAGTATTTTCTACCTATTAGCCAACTTAGATTAATCTCTTTAAGATTAATAGGGTACCCTAAGGGGAAGTCTTTCCCTAGGGTTTTTCTTTTCCTAACTTATTGGATATTTCTTCTTCCTTTATCTCCTTAATATTACCTATATCCTTTAGCTCTAGATAGGACGTGGCAAAGTAACTATCCTTTTTATAATTAAAGTATATAACCATAGTAGGGTTAATTAGGATATTGCAACGAGTATTAGCTAAAGGCGTAGTATATAGCGAATCAGGCGAGGCTTATGGGTAGGTAGTTATAACCGCCTTTAATATAAGGGCGGTTATAGTTTATCTTCTAACACTAGCTCCTATTAGTATAGTAGATAGGTTCTAGTCGCTATAGAACCGCTTTAGTTAATTAAGTATTAATTTATTTTAGTTTTAAATATAGCAACAAATATTAGGCTACAAGTCTTTAGTAGGTTAGTAGGTTATCTAAGGCTACTATAATCTTCCTTTATAGTTAGACCGTTAGCTTATTATATAGGTCTAAATAGTAGTTCTTAGGGGGAACCTAGCCTTTGCCTACTAGATATAAGAATTAAGTCTAAAACTTAGTAAAAGGTTAGTTTGGTTTTATTATTAGGCAGTTATAGTTATAATAGACATCCCGTACTTTATTTAGATTAATATAAATAGCAGCTAGATGCTATATTATCTTATTAATACATATAAACCAAATAGGTAACTTATCTTTAAACTTAGCTTAAAGGTATCACTAGGTAGAGTATTTTAGCTTCTTTAGAGGGGAAATAGTTATAGTTAACATAGAGCTTTCCTTATACTTAGATCCTCTAATTCTTAAAAGTAGGGTCTATTCTATTAGATAGCGGTTAAGGATTAGGGAGTTTAATAGACTTTAATTACTTTATTATTATATCTGTACTCTTTAGTATATCGCATTTAGTTAAGCAAATGGGTTAACTAAGGCTTTGTAAAGGGAGGCTATGCTATTTTATAAGGCAGTAAGGCTTTCTAGGATCTCCTTTAAAGTCTCTTATATACTTTAGGCTTAAAGACAATTAACCTTTTAATTGGCTGTAAGGGCACGAATCTGCTTATATATATCTATAACATTGTCATTATCTTTAATTTCTGATCCTAATTAGATCTTATATTCCTCTTAGGTAAAGATAAATTATTTAAATAAGCTTACTTTAGGTACTATTATCAGCGTTTTAAGGTTTATTGGAATTACATAATTCGGTTTTAATTCTGGGGTTGCTAGTTAAGTATAGTCTAGCCTATAATAGTGGGATATTGTTAGGGCCTTCCCAGACGTAGTAGTGAGTTTTTTAGTATCTAAGTATAACGTGTTAACGCGTTGTTGTAGATAAAGGTCTTCTTTTAGGGTAGGATATTATTAAGGCCTTCTCAGGCAATATAGGGAGAGCTTAGTATAATATAATGGGCTTATATAAATGATTCTAAACCAAAGCTTATAGATTGCTACTATATAAGAATACTAAGCTAAAAAGAAGAAGAAGTTTATTAGAGACTGGTAAGATATAAAGGGGTCGCTAAGGCGCTAGTAATAAGCAAGCTAATAGTGATTTTCTATCCCAGGGATAGAAAATCCTAATTAGTTGGCTCTATAAGTAGTGTTGGTAGAATTTGGCAGAATTTGGCAGAATTGGCAGAATGCCTAGAAAGTAGAAGGTGGCGCGCTCCAGAACCGTCACAACTAGGTAGAAGAATCGCACCTACTTTTACGGATAGCTTGCTTAAGAAACTTACTATAATTATAATGGAATTCTTAAGTATATAAGTGCTAGTGACGGATTTACGCCTTTAAGACAGCCTATATAAGCTCAATTAAATTAAAGTCTAGTAAGTATAGTAGTATATAGTAAAGGATATAGTCCTTCTCTTTAATAGCAGCTAGAATTCGCGCGTTAATATAAACCTTAAGGTTATCTATTACTATTGCTATAGTTTAATTTAGATATTACTTACAAAGCGTAGAAAATAGGTAGCCGTATAGCCACCTAATAAAGTCGTTAATATAAAAGAAGCCTTTATAAGCTTAATAGCAAACCTAGCTATTAATTATTGTAGCCGCGTAGATACTTTAAATATTGCCCCTTTAAGAATCGCCCTAATAGCACGCTTCCTTACTAATTAGAGCTCGCCCTCTTATCTACTAGCTAGTCTTTTTATTAAAAATAGTCTTATTAAGGAATACTATAATATTTACTGGAAACTGCCTTATATTATTATAATAGAGCTCCCTTAGCTATAAGTTATAACACTATGCTATATACCTAATTGCCTTTTTTAACTACTTTTACTCCTTTAAAATACGATAAATTATAAAATAAGTAACGTTAAAATCGCGTTTGTGATAGAGCTAGTACCAAATTTTATTTAGATATTTCTATCCATTATCCCTTGACACGGCAATTTGGGTCCTTAGGTTATTGATAAGAATTAACCAATTAGAAAAGCTGAGTTAATATAAATATCCAATTGAATCTAGTCGTTAATATAAGCGAACTTGGCAAAGGACCCTGCCGTGTTAAGGGATAGAGTAGGAGTTTAAGGAGGGCTTTTTTATTAGCTCTTATTAATACTACCAATCGGCTAGTCTCCTATACATAAGGCCTAATAAGCTAACTATATTATACAAGGTAATTTTCGGTATTATATACAGTAGTTTAACTAACGTGTAGTTGTTCTGTAATAGTATCCGGTCGCTAGCCTAATTTAAGCAGACGGACTATATCCGCGCGACGAGTAGGGTTAATACGAGGCACTATAACACCAGAAAACGCGTCAAGATAGGGCAAATAGCGGGGCGACGTCGGCTTTGACTTACTAACTAACGGTAGTTACGTTGACAATAAGGCGCGTTTAACGTGGAAAATGGACTATCTCACGGTTTTACAGGTAAGGTTGGGTGCAAAAATCGGGGATCTGCATGCCAAGGATTCCAATTCGTTTTGCAAACGACTAATTAGTCTGTTACGAAACGAACTGGAATCCTTGGCATGCAGATCCCCGATTTTTGCACCCAGCCTTACGTGTAAAACCGCGAGATAACCAGCCTATTTCTACGTTAACGCGCCTTATTGTCCATATAACGTCCCTATTGTCAGTTAATAAATTAAAGCTAACGTTACCCTACTATTTACCCTTTCTTAACGCGTTTTTTAGTATTATAGCATTAATAAGAGCTAATAGAGAGCTCTGCCGTCGCCTCCCTTTCATCCTCTGCCGTCGCCTCCATTTCGTCCTCTACCATCGCCTCCCTTTCGTCCTCTGCCGTCGCCTCCATTTCGTCCTCTACCATCGCCTCCCTTTCGTCCTCTACCGTCGCCTCCCTTTCGTCCTCCACCGTCGCCTCCCTTTGCTCCTCCTCCATCGTCGCTATAGCGCCGCAGCCTATATAACCCCTAAAGATACGTTACTAGGCCTAATACCAGACATACCTACTGCCTACTATAACCGGTCTATAGCTATTACGCTACAGACGACCTCTACTATAACCAGTCTATAGATATTGCGCTATAGACAACTACTACGCTATAGGCGTACGGCAGAGGTACTATAGGTGCACCGACGCACCGCAGGCGCACCGCAGGCGCACTGTAGGCGCACTGTACTGCAGACGTAGAAAACAACTACCATAGATAACAGCTACTACTGTAATGGAGTAAAATTTCCTATACTTAGTGTCTATGGAATATAATCTTTTCTTCTCTTCTTATTAACTACTTTATTAATTACTTCTAACTAATTATAACTAACTAACTAATAGATAGACCGATAGACCAATAGCACCATAACTTCCCATCTAAGAGAGGTTATACCCTTCTATACTACTATAATATACCATAAGCTATTGTAATATAGATAACTACTGTATATAGGCGTACCGTAGATACGCAGATAAGGGTAGCTAGATATATACTATAAGTAAATTCCTTAGCCCTTAGATATTCTTTTAATTAATAGCAGTAGCTAGGCCTAACTACTAGGTCTAAGGTAACTTATATATCTTATCCCCCATAGGGCCTTAATATTCTACCTCTTATAACCTAGTAACTAGCTTCGCGTTCTTTTTATATAGATATAATTATTTAGCTATAGTGCGTATATGTAACGTGTCCCGCCCTTACGTCGCTATACAGGCTAAAAGATATGGAGTGCTTGCGAACTTGTTGCAAGCGCGGCGGGATCTAATATATGTACTCTTATAGTATAGGAGGCTTAATAAAGCTCTAGTGGTAAAGTCGTATATAGGTAGGCTACGCAGCCGATTTAGAAATTACGTAAGGAATACTTAATATATATATAGATTGGTTAAATTAAGTTAAATATTAAGCCTCTTTGTAGCCTTAATTGTATATATAAGATTCGTGCCCAATATACATAAAATTATATGCAGTATACATTAAAATCTGCCTAATATACATAAGAAATTAACCTAAAATGCATTAATTTTAGATATATATTGTAGAGCGTAGAGACCGTAAGGTTCGCGGGAGGATCTTACGGTTTTATACATAAGGTTGGGTGCAAAAATCGGGAATCTGCATGCCAAGGATTCCAGTTCGTTTCGTAACAGACTAATTGCCAGCCCGCGTACCGAAGCGAAATTTTTTTTTGCCATAGTGGGGTGAAGCTGGTCGTGCGCATCGCTGTATATGCACAGTAAGCACAACTAAGTGCAACTTCGTTGACTTCCCTGTTTTCACACTTACACTTTGTAACTATTACTCTTCTTGACTAACGTGGCTTATCTTCACTAAAATACTAGTCATGATAACAGTTTGGGTTTCGTTGGCGAATATTGTAGAAGAATCGTGGTATCAGGCTTCGCAACCGTTGCCACTTCCGCAGATATAAGAATATTTGTCTTGCACATTCAGATCCTTATTCTCTAATTCTATGCACGTTTTTGTCTCCTTATTTAGAAAGTAACTCTTGCATCAATGGCCAATCTTCCTTTGTACACGTTGGCTGAAGGTGATTCTCGCCCAGTAATACTCAGGCCAGTGACTGAAATCCTATTCTAGGGTGCCCAGTTGCAGACCCGACTGTGATACAACATTTTGGTGGACAGGGACTGAAGGGCCTTGTGCTTCTACAAGATACTCAACTGATAGAAACTCTTGCACACTTCGCTCGAGAACGAATACCCGAAAGGTTTTGAGTTTGCATGGCTCTACAAACTGCTATACACCTCAATATCCCGCTGATACTTCGTGATTTCCAGGGTTGTCCATGCAAGCGCCGCTGGGGCTTTTGGCGAGCTCGAAGTTACCCATGATGTTTCTGACATTACTTCAGCCGCCTTCTTAAACGGTGTTGGCAAAAAATCGAAAGTCTTGCTTCGAATTTCAACTGTGGGTCCCGAGAAGGGTTCAGCCGACACGGTTAGAGATGTCAGAGGCTGGGGGATGAAGATTTATACTGAAGAAGGGAACCAAGACTTTGTTTTCAATGACATTGTGAGTACCAAAGCTCATAACCGTTGAATTAAATAGCTAAGATGTAGTGCAGCCCGTCTTCTTTATCCGAGATCCTATCAAATTTCCCTCTCTAAATCGGTCCCACAAGCGCCATCCGAGAACACATTTAGCAGATTCTACAATGGTTAGACACCCTTAAAATGCATATTTAGAGATACACCAGCATCTAACGTCTTCCGCGTCAGTTCTGGGAGCAAGTTTGCATATTCAAACACAACCTTACAATATCACTAACTACTGAATAGCTTTCATAATAACAACCAGGAAGGCGTCCACGCCTTAATGCAGCTTTTTAGCGATCGTGGTACGCCAGCCTCACTTCGTCACATCAATGCCTACAGTGGACATACTTATAAATTCACCAAGGAAGTAAGGCGACTTGCACACTTATATTATTTTGGGCTAACTAAGTAGGATGGCACATTCAAATATGTCAAATTCCATTTCAAAACTAATCAAGGAATTCAAAATTTAACGAGAGAGCAAGCGGCCAAAATCGCTGGTGAAAACCCAGATTGTCACGTCGAAGATCTCTTCAATGCTATCGATCGAGGAGATTTTCCATCATGGACGCTTTATGTCCAAGTGATGGGACCTTCTGAAGCTGAAAATTACCGCTGGAACGTATTCGACATGACTAAAGTTTGGCCACAATCGGAATATCCTCTCAGGCCTGTAGCAAAGCTTACCTTGAACGAAAATGTATGTCTCTGTTTGCTCTTTGAAACCTGGTTTACTATATCAGGCTTTGAACTTTGCTTACGCTTTGTTCAGCCATCCAACTACTTTCGAGATATTGAGCAAGCAGCATTCTCGCCTTCCACCATGGTGCCCGGAGTAGCGCCATCTGCAGATCCCAGTATGTTTATCGTTTGGACATCAGGAGAGGGCATAAAAACTAACGTAGACTCTGTAAAAGTGCTCCAAGCTCGTATGTTCGCGTATCCAGATGCAGCTCGCTACCGTCTCGGCGTGAATTACCAGCAACTTCCGTCCAACTCTGCTAAAAGTCCAGTGTATTCGCCCTACCAGCGTGACGGATTCATGACTTTCAAGTCTAACTATGGTGGGGATCCAAACTATGTGAGGTCTACACAGCGACTAATAGCCTTTCGAAACAAACCGACCACAAATATGCAAAGAACTCACGAGCAATGGGTTGGAGAAGTCTGTGATTTTAGTAGTGGCGTGACTAATGATGACTTCCTACAAGCGGAAGGTCTCTGGAAAGTTCTGGGCAAGCAGCCAGGGCAGCAAGATAACTTTGTGAGAAATATTGCCGCAAGTCTCAAGGGGGCATTGCCGGACGTTCAGAAAGAGACTTTTAGTGAGGACCTCAATCTTAATATTGAAATGATCGTAGAGCTAATACGCGACTTCTTCTTACAGCAATGTTCTCTCGTGTTAATCAGGATATGGGGGAGAAGATTAAGGAAGCTACAATTGCTGCAGTTGCAGAATGTCGAAGTGATAAATAGTGAATTCGGGCTACCAATGAATCGGGACTTATCTCAAAATGAAGGATATATGCAAAACTTGCTGAAAATTATATCCTAACCCGGATCATTATCCGTCAATGAACCTGAAATTTTGGTGTTACCATCTTAAAAGGCTGTATGTCATTGATTGTATTTGTGGTGTAGAAAATGCATTGTTCAGAGCTCTACTCAGTGATCTTCTTGGACTGGGTTAATTCTGGAGCTCCGTGGCGGAGCCGTCTCCGGACCGGAGTGGATCCTGTCAATTTGATTGGTTGGATGGAGTGGATCTGAAGCTGCGGAGCCCTTGGAGCTCCAATTCTCTGACCCAATTCGGCAGGTGTCACATAAGGATAGAGCCAATCAGCGACGTCAACAACAAGATCCGATTTTAATTGGGTGTACAAGCCATACAATGTGAAAACTCTGGTGTATACAAGTGTCGTTCCTCCTGCCCCCGTCGTCGTCGTCATTGTCGTCGTCGTCGTCGTCGTTACTTTAATTGATTTATCCTCGTCTTCTTTCTTACTGCCACTATGGACCGTGTACTTCTTACCGAGAACCAACACTTTGACATTGTATAATACTGACAGGATCGCTATGAGGGCCGACCGGATCTCGCCCGATTTGCGCTTAATATATTGGCTGTGCCTCCTATAAGCGATGAATGCAAACGACTCTTTAGCAGCGTAAGATTCTTCTTAATAACTGGAGCTCCCAATTATAAATGGATATTATTAAGAAAAATACGGTTCTTTGGCATGCGTATGGGCCACCGCCAAAGGGTACATTTAACAATAAGAAAGTAGATGACTTGTGTCGACCTAATAAACTGGACTTGCTTACTACGGTCTTACTGCCTATTACCCCCCCCCCCTGCCTATAACTCATCTACTATGTATATATAGTCTCTTTTCTTTATAGATCAATCCTTACATAGGTCTTCCTGACCTGCATTTCCAGGTTTAATAACTTGGTAGGAGAGCTTTTCGAAAGGGTGTCCCTTAAGGAAGCAGCAAAGGCCCGGCTTGCTGCTGCGGTTGCTGCAGAGGCCTCTACTTAGGTAGAAGACGACGGAATTAATAAGGAGGAAGGGGAGCTAGATAAGCAATATAAGGCTATTAAAAATTAACTACGAGACTGAGGTTATTGGTAAGGAGTATATAGGTAGCTTTTAGTCATTTATTCTCAGACTTGCTATTAAGCAAGCAAGCCAAGCCGGAAAGCCTTAGCTTGCTGGCTTGAAACTTTTCGCACATAAAGCTGGCTTGCTTGGCTTGATAGGTCTAAACAGTCGGCTTGCTTGGCTTGCTTGAAGGCTTGCTTAATTTTATAGATATTTTAGAGTAATATACAAAATTAAGCCTCCGAGCCACCGATTTATAGTCATTGTAATATAAGATAGCATAGAGATAACGTAATAGGAAGTTCGCGTGGCTGAGGGCGTCTATCGCAAGGCTTAGTGACGATGGTTCTGGAAGAGTCCTCCACATGCGTTTTCCTGCTTACATAAGCAGATTCCCTTTGTTTCCATTTTACCTCAGAAGCTCAGACCAAGAAATCGATTGCGCTGGCGCGCTAATCTCCTTCGGATATTTGATCGATTTCCTGGTCTGAGGCACTTTGGCGAGATTTATATAGAAGCACAAGCTTTTTTAGTAAGGAAAACTCACAAACCCAAACAAAATTAATCAACATTCCTACAGCGTCTTTTAAGGCAAAAATTATATTAAATTACTCAGGAGATCTAGCTCTATAAATTATGAGATTTTAGGCTTTTTATACCTTTATATGGGCCCATATAGGCCTATACAAAGGGTGCTTGTGCTTTTAACAACGGGAATTTCAACTTTAACGAAATTAATCTTAGATTTGGAAGGGGACAATATAATTCTAAGGCATTTAATATATAAAATAGCCTGTTAAGATTCATCTATGAACTTCTAAAGACTTTATTTTATTATGTCGTGGAGGAAATCCCCTTATAAAATCGGCAAAACTAATATTTTTGCTTGTGCTTTTAACAAAGCTCGCTAAACAGCCTCAGACGTGATTAAGCGAGAAGGAAGACGGCCCTACCGTTATTCCAACGCTAGCCAAAAAAATCACGTCTAAGCTCGCTAAGGTAAGTTTCCATTTTGGTCAGTATCCTTAGCAACCATTTTGACACCGTGGACATAGGCCTATATAAGGACCTATGTTCGTCGTAGATAGAACCAGATATACATATCCATTCGTTCCAATATCATCCAGTTCATCACTTAGCATGGTAGTAAGGAAGGTTTCGGTAGGAAGGCTTAGGCAGAGTTAGGAATAAGCAAGCGAGCCAAGCTAAGCAGGCTCAGCTTGCTAGCTTATAATTTTTAACACCTTAAGCTTGCTTACTTGGCTTGTTTGGCCAAAATTATTGGCTTGCTTGGCTTGCTTGCCCACTTAATTAAATTTTATATAGAAATCTTAGTGTTATATATAAAATTAAGGCCGTAGGCCGCTCCAAAATCTCTCCTCCGTGGCCTAACTTATAGTTATATAATATAGTTACGCAGGTATAGTTATTGCAAAGCTTAGCAAGGTGTTAAGAGCGGCTTTAAGGAACGCGTTAATAGAGGCTTTAAGGGAGGCTTTAAGGGAGGCTTTGAGGGAGGCTTTAAGGGAGGCTTTAAGGGAGGCTCTAAGGGAGGCTCTAAGGGAAGCTTTAAGAGAGGCTTTAAGAGAGGCTCTGGTGATAAGGCTTCTACTTTTAAAGCACCTAGATGTTAGCTATTGCCTATATAGATTATAGCTCACTTACCATCTGTAACGGGACTAGCCCAGTTACAGTAGGAATGTCTCGGTGAAACACTCGACAGATGAATTCCGACGCTTTGATCAAATTCTGCCAAAGTCGATCAAATTCCGCTAAATTCCGCCGACTCGATCAAATTCCACCAAATTCCACCGATGTGATGGAATTTGGTCGAAACCTGTCGAAATCCGCGTGGGCTCGTGCCCACGCGTCTGCTGCCAAGACCTTGAATATTTAGTTACAAGTTTCCTATGTTCCTTTCTCTTCTTCACGCAACGTCTTGTTTCTAGCAAGAGCTATATACCCTCAGATTTAGATAGAATTTATATTGTTCCTTCGAATCTTTCCCGAAGCCTCTTCGCGCCCTTACACCATCTATACTAGATCTTTTAAAGCCCATCCTTTTGTGACTACAATTATACTATAAGGCAGCAATAAGATTAGGCTAAAGCCTTAAGTAATATGGCTCTAAAAGATTACTAGCTTCACTAAAGGCTTATTTACAGTTATTGCTTATAGCTAGTGTTATTAATATATTAAGAGCCATCTTTAAGAGCTTTAGCTAAGTTAATTACTCCTACCACTAATATAATATAGGATTGCTTGTAAGCGGATAATTATAATTAAGAGGCTCTTAAACTCTCCAAGCTTTATACTTATTAAGGTTAATAAGGCCTTAAGAGCTACAAGTATTGGCTTAAATATAGTCGTCTCTACCGGACGCCATATGCAATGGTTTTTGCCACTAAGTTGGTGACTAAGTTGGTGACATGGTTAAGGCCTCTAGTTTAGCTTTATATTAAAGCCAAAGCTTAAAAAAAGCCAAGTTGTTTTTAATTAGCTAATCTAGGCAATCTGCCCATATATATTTATAGAAGTTTTTGTATAAAGGATAAAGTAGAATAGCTATATAGTAGACGGGAGTCTTATTAAGTTTCTTAAAATATTTCTATAGTTTTAACTACCCGCAATTAAGGTTAATTATATAATTGTTGGTCACATAGGGTGACTCACCAATAACGACTACTCGAGTAGGTTATAGTGATATTGGTTAATATACTTCTTTATTAGAATGAGGAAGGGCGAGGAGCTTAAGACTCCTCGCCACACTAGTGCCGCGGCGTCACGTAACAACCACTTGCTTAATTCCCAACACTAGCAACTCTTCTTTTGTGGTTGCCATCTATATATAAATACTGCTTAACTAGCGTAACAAATATTAATCCTCCTTACTTACTATTACTATTATAATATAAGTCTTACTGTCCTAAAATTTGCCTCTTAGCACGTGGTGCTTTCTTACTTAAAGTTATGGGTGGATATTATATTAGGGCCGCTAAGGCGCTAGTTATAAGCGAGCTAATAGCGATTTTCTATACCAAGTATAGAAAATCCTAATTAGCTGCTCTTAAATTACTATATTTCCTACTTCCTTTTAACCTAACCTTTAACTTATACACATAGAGTATTTGTGTTAACAAACGTCTCTAGTGCCTTATTTAGGTTTGCCTTTGTTATTGCATCTACTGGGTTGTCTTGGCTATTAATCTACCAGATCTTAAAGAGTTCTTAACGCTTATAGGATTACCAAAGTGCCATAATATTAATTATAAAACGCTTCTCCTTTGTAGTACCAAGCTTGACTAAACACTTATAGAGGGAGTATAAGTTGGTGCACATAATTATAGGAATAGTAGGGAGTTTAAGCCGATCTATAATTATCTTAAGGGTAGTTCCAATTATAATTGCTATATTAACTCCGCTAACTATTCCATATATCTTTAACGCTAGAACGCTTTAAGTAACGCACTTACTCTTAGTTAAGCTCTAATAGATAAGGTTGCTATAGATTATAAAGTTATTCTCTCTAGTAAATTTGTTTATAATAATAATCTTATATCCTAGCTAGGAGCTAAAATCTTTATTATTTATAAATAATCTATTAATAAATATAAAGAGCTTAATAGTAGGAAGGTTAATAGGCATATAGAGTAGTCCCCAATTAAGATAATTTATTTGCCAGTAAAGACGCTTATTTAGGGTAAGAATATTATCCTTAGTTAGTTCCTAGTATTAGGCGGTAATAGAGAGATTAAATAAAGCCTTAGGTTAATAAATAGAAGCAATATAAACTCCACAAGCGCGTTACTCTATATATCCTTACTTTAGAGAATTAACGTTAATAACATTAATCTTCTTGCCTTGGCCCTTCTGGCGCAAAGCAATGGAATCCTTATTTAGGAAAAGGATGCATCTATTAAAGAGTAATAGTATAGTTAAATTAAGCTTTTCCTTTAGCTTTACTATAAGATTTACCTTTACTAGCTTATCTTCTTTAAGAGCTAAGAATTGGTCATCTCCTAAGATAATTATATTATTGGTTTATATACTAACAATTCCAAATAGAGTTCCCATAGTTGTAATAAGGAAGCAGGGACTAAATATAGAAGTAGTTATTAAGAGCTTCTCTTTATAGTGCTTACTATAAGTAGCCCATTAATAAGTTCCTGCCTCTGCAATTCTATATAATGGCTTAAGTATAACCATAATTATATCTTTGGGATATTAGTAGCGAATTTGCTCTAGAAGGTATACTAGTATTAAGCGCTAAAGGCGTGTCTCTAATTGGGTATAGGCCTAAGTAATATCTTATAAATAAACCGCTATTCTATTCTTTATTAAGGAGGGAGCTAGCGTAATAATAACTCGCTAACTAGCTTATTAAATTATAGGGGATTATATAAGAATTACTTTTTTACTATTATTATTATAACCTTAAATAACCAGTCTCAACTTCTTAAATAGGGTGTTAGTAGCTTTACCCTTAATCTTATTAACTATTCTTAACTTAAAGATGTAAACTCTATTAAACTTAGTAGGGTTATACTTCTTAAATTTAAAAACTCCTTTTATAATAAGACCGTTAATCTCCTACTTATTAGATACTTAAAAAGGAGCTCCTAAAGTTATAATACAGCCTTTCTTTTAAAGCTATTTTGCGAGCTTAAAGTCAGCCTTCTCTTTAGCTATTATAAAGGCTATTAATAACTCATCTCTACTCTTAATAGCAGTAATAAATTGCTCTTCAAAATTAATAAGGTATTAGCAATTTTATAATCCCTTTAGGCGACCTCTACCGCGTCATAGTTATAGCATATCTGCTATAATTATATTAGGATTATAGTCGCCTTCTAGAGTACATTAATTATAGTTCTCCTCTAGGGTATCCTTTAGGGCATTCTATAAAGGCTTAGAACTATTGTTTCTATAGTAGGGCTTAATAATAGTTAAGTGGAATTAAGTAGGTTTATAGGGTATTTAAAAAGTATAAGTCTAACCATTAATTATAATAAGTTTATATAGGCCTAACCATTCTCCCTTTTTACGCCATACGCGTACCTTAGATTGGAGTGGCAGATTAAGTATAGTTAAGGTATTTAGGCTATTTCTTATTCCTAGTACGTTGTTAACCTAACGCGTAGCGTAGAGACGTCGCACCTCTTTTATTACTTTGCGAATAGCCTCCGCTCATTATGTAATAGATAGAAATGGTAGAGAATTATTAGTTATTTAAGAGTAGGCGCTAAAGACTAGTAATATAGGTACAAGCCTATCTAGGCTAGCGGAATTATTAACAGCCTTAACAGCTATCTATAAGATAAGCTCTTTACTAGCGCCCTCTAGTTTTAAAAAAATAATCTTATATACTTATTATAATGGCGTGTAATATCGTTTTACTTTTCTAATACTATTATATGCCTTAATAGGGACTTCCTTAACCTTAATTTCTATTGCCTTTACCTATTACCAAAACTCTATAGATAAGAAGTTCCTTCCTATATTATAAATAACTTAATTAGGGGGTCCTAGGTAGATATTAATCTAGTATAATTATAGAGTATCCTATGCGTTCCTAGCTAATATATCCTTCAGGAAACGTGCGGCTTAGAAGAAAGTTAAGAGGTTAATAACTTAGAGTATTAGCTTGCCGCTAAGATATATAATGTTAATAATAATACAGAAGTTAAAGTTATAGTTATCTTTAAGGGTGAACTTAAATCGGCTAGGGGACTTCTAGTTTATTTAGCAGTAATAGTAGTACTTTATAAGATGCTTAATCATTTTAGCCTTAACTTTATAACCTACTTACTAAAGAACCCTAAGTAATCCATAAACTAATAGGTAACTAAAGTGACGGTATAGTTAACGTAACTCTAACTTAGTTAAATGGCTCCAAGCAACACTCCTTTTTAGCTATTAAAGGAGTAACTAAGGGTAACCCTACTTATATATAATGGGCACCTAATTATCTCCCTAAACAAGTATATTCTTAAGGTTATTAAGCTTAACGCCTAACTTATCTATATTTTAGATGCAGAATAGAAATGGGGTGTTCGCGGGAATAATATAGAAAGTAATATATTCTAACAGAGTTTGGACCTTAATTATGCTAAGAGAGATTATAGTACCCTTACTAAAGCGAATTGTATATTGGCCTGCTGTTAATTAGTTAATCTAAATAGAGCTATTAAGCTACTAAAGAGCTCGAACTTAAGGTTCTCCTACTATAGATACTCCTACGGCTCTAGTATCTGGTATAATATTATAGAAGACGTTCGCCAAGTATCTATTATTAAAGGAGAACGTGGAACTTTCTTTTAGCTTATTAAAGATATCTAACTTTGTAATAGAATGGAGCGTAGATTAGCTGTTAAGGATAGTAATGGTTTATATACCATTTACCTTACTATACTTAGTGAAGTATTAGTTGGGAGAGTAGTCCTTAATTTCTATATCTATAAGGAGCTATTTGGCCTTGTTAACCTTACCCTTAAGATCTTCTTCGCTTTTATATTAAACTAGGAAGCTTTAGAAGTAGGCCATAGTAACCTTATAATTTCTAACGTTTTATACGCTCTGGCAAAACTTATTATATGCCTCTTTTTATCTATTAAGAGGGTGCCTAGTTAACTAGCAATTTGGCTTCTTATAAATATAGCATTTCTTCTATTAATTATTTTAAGATAAACTTCCATAAGGACCTCCACGATTTCTTTATAGTTAATATTAATTATACCCTCTACCGTATCCCCTACCCTAGCCACTATATATTTAATCAGTCCAGTTATAATTATATTAGTCAGTTAGGTTAATTAAAGTAGGTTAGGGTTAGGTATTAAATTGCTATACTTCTTAAGAGCGTAGAGCGGTGCTAATAGAGGATCTTAATTAAGTATATACTCCTTTATAAGTATTTACAGGATTAAAGAGGGCAAGGTTATATTCTTTAACACCTTAGTATACGCTAATGACTTAATCGCGTAGGCTAAAGTCCTCTTAATATAATTTAGATAAACCACGCTAAATTATCTAAAGTTAATTAAAGAGCTTTTAAAGACAGTCAAGTTAAGAGGCATCTGGGTTTATAGCAATAATTCTTAGGAAGGTAGTCTCTCTCTACTCTAATATATACTGCTGCTTATTCTCTTCTGTTTCAAAGTAGCATCTTATCTTATATATTATTTGGTTGAAATTGTATCCTTTTCCTACTAAACGATTATAATAGAAGGTACTGGCGCGGCCCTTAAGCATAACGGAATAAGCGTTATAATATTAGTTAGGTTCCAGTCCAACCTTTTAGCAACAGTTATAGAAGATGCGCAGCTTTAAATTAAGGATATTATATAGTTCCCCGCTAAACATCTTCTTCTGGTCTAAATAGAGTTTCATAAGCTCTATAAGCATTTTTAAGGTGCCTCTAAGTGGTATTAGGCTACGTTGAAATTGCATTAGAGATTAAGGTAGGGATTGCTTTATAGGCTATAGTAGAGATATAGAGCTTAATGGAACACGGCGTGGTACCTAATCTTCCTATAGCAGAGTTTAAAGGTTATTAAATTGCGAAGTAAGGGGGTCTTGCGCTTACTCTTAGGGGGTAGTAGTTAAAGTTGCGGGTTAAATTAGTAGAAGTGATAGATATAGCACATAAGAACTTATGCCTGGAATAATAGAATTAGAACATGTCTCTATTAGTATATTATTTAGATTCCATTATAAGTTAAGCTTTTTTATATTGCGTAATTGGTGCTTAATCTCTTATAGAGTCCATTTATGCTCTTCTTTTATATTAATAACTTGCTCCTAAATATTATCTCTAATAGTGTCTCTATCTATAGGGACAAATACTCCGTTCTCCTAAAGGAAGTTACGGAAGTCTTATACAATATTCTTCTTCGCGAGGGCCTATATTTCCTTTGTCTATCCAATAAAGTTCTCCTTTATGCAATACCATAGTACAGTATTATTATATTCGCTGTCTGTGTATTATGCTATATAGTATAGTAAAAATCCGTTTAGGTCCTATTGCTTGGCGTTTGCAGGGTTAATGTCTTTATCCTATATCTCTAGGTTAATGTTGTTCTTATACTTCTTTGGGTAGGTTAACGCCATAATAGGAGTAGAATTAACGGGGTATCGTACGTTAAAGGTAGATAGGATTTTCGGCTTTATAGGATCTTGTAGGTTTGCTGTTAAAAGGTAGGCAATTTAAGGCGTAGTTAACACATTTTAGACGTTGACTTGGGACCTTAGGTTTAGTAACACTTCTAACCTAAAATACTTAACTAAATCTTCATAAACGCGATTGTTCTACGTAATGGACATAACTTAGTATCTCCTAGTACTCAGTGATACTTCTATTACTAGTTTTCCGCAAGCCTAAGGTAGCATAGTATCGCCGGGAACCCCTGTATAAGACTATCTCTTCTATTGATAACCTAGCTGCTCTATAGTTGACTGTGTGTTTAACCACTAATTAGTGTTGGTTATATAGGGTGACTTACCAATAACGACTACTCGAGTAGGTTACAGTAATGTTGGTTAATATGCTTCTTTATTAGAATGAGAAAGGGCGAGAAGCTTAAGACTCCTCGCTACGCTAGTGCCGCGGCGTTACGTGACGACCGCTTGCCTAATTCCCGATAATAATAATTCTTAATTAGTTCTTAATTAGGATAGCCTTCTATTATTACTTTAGCTACTTAGGCCTTCTTTTCTTTAAAGAGGTTAAGCAGCTAATTAAGTATAGGAATTACCTCCTAAATCGCGCCATACAGGCCCGATTTGCCTTTAGCTTTAAGCATCTTAGTGGCTTCGCGAATTGGTAATAGAATGTTAATATAGTTAATAATAACGTTCTAAGTAGTAGAGGTAAAGGCACCTTCTTTCCTTTAGCTATTAGAGGAGTCACTTCCTTATTATATTTCTAAATTATATATTGCGTAATTAAATTAATTGGGCCATAAAGAAGGACGGCTTAGGCGAAGGTATTGTAATAACTATTCTATCTAGTTTTAATTAACTTTACTACTTTAAGAATTCTACCCTTAGGCTCTAGTATAGTAATCTACTCCTGTTACTAGTACTCTTTAAAAAGTTAATAAAGTTAAGGTATATTAATAGAGTTAAGAATATTAATAAGAACGCCAAGAGGGCCTTCTTTTCGCCATTCCTTAAGAAAACATTCTTTGTCCTATTTAGTAGAAGTTAGTAAGAGTAGGAAGTGAAGATTTATTAATTAACTTACCGGTATATTTGAATCCTCATTCTTATATACTTCTTTATCTTTTCTAAATAAAATTAACTAGGCTATAAGGTTAAGGATATGGGCCGCGCATTAAATCTAACAGTCCTTTTTCTTAAAGCTGGACTTAGTAGATAAATAATCTATATAGGTGCCGTTATTAGCAGCATTGTTAGTAATAAAATAGCCAAGCCTTTTACTACTGACGTTAAAATAAGTAAGGACATCACTAACTACTTAGGCGTAGTTAATTCCTGTATAACAGCTAAGTTACTCTGGCAAAGCAATTAAGTAGTTAACAACTTAGCCTTTGTAATTAAGGTGGTAAACATATACACTAGTAAAAGCGTGTTTGCCACTGCGTGTAGTCTAGCTATTAAATAAGAAATAAAGCTTTAAACGGGCGCTTGCAAGCTCCTTAATTACAGCTGGCTGGTAGGCCTTATAGTCCTGCATTATATAAAGCCAAACTAACTTATGGCTTTTCCAAATCCACCACTCTGTGTTGTAATTAGCAGTGGCTATTATAACATAAAAGAAAGGTGTTTCAACCTCTTATAGAGGATGATTATTGTTAGTAATCTATTTAATTACAGCTTACTAAAAGGCCTTTTTATTAAAGCCGCCAATAAGGTCGTTTGTAAGGCCTTAAGAGATTCTATACTTCCCATTAAGTACTTTAAGAATTATTACCTTCCGCTTCCTTATAAATTCAATTGCGCTATGCTTATTATAACTATAGCCTTCCCTTTCTTCTATAAGGTATTAGGAGGTAGAAGAAGTAGTAGAGGTAATATTAAATCGGCCTCTAGGTATAACATACTAATAGCAATATTTATATTCCTAAAATAGTTGCTTGCTAGTGCAATGTTAAAGTTAATATCTATACTGGTAAATAAAGCTTATATTCCTCTCTAAGATTCTAAATAGCTTCTAATATTAGTTAAGTCGGCCCCAGTTAATCCTATTATAGTTTCTCTTAAAGTTAGTATTATCTAAAGGCAGTAAAGACGCGTCTAGAGTAATAGCTTCGGAAAGTATAATTATAGGCGTTAGAGTGGCTATCGTATTTAAGTTGGCTTTGGTAAGATCCTAAGGCATTACTAATAGAAGGGCTAGTAAATAGCTGTAATTGTAGTGGTGTTTTAGGGGAGGGTAGTAGAGAGATCTCCTTAAATATAGATCGCGACTTAGGCGCGAGAACGCTCGGCGTAGAAAAACAATTATATAATTAAGACATGTAAAATCGTTAAAATTACCACCAAAAGTCTATTATAAGATTTAACTCTTAACCAAAATCTGGTATATATATTTCCTATTAAGCGGGCAAGCTAGCTTACAAGCTAAGCCTTATTTTGGCTTACTTGCTTACCCAAAATAGGCCCTCCAGCTTGCTGGCTTGCTTAATTAGTTAGCAAGCAAGTAAGCCAAGCTAGCAAGCCAGCTTGCTTATTCCCATGTCTGTACCAGTCTTTATATCCTGGTGCTAAGCTATATCCTTGTACTGGGCTTTAAACTACAGCCTAATTCAATAGCGTCGCGTACTTCCTTAGGTCTAGAAGTCTTCCTTCCCTTTGGCGGTCAAGCTTATTCCTTTACTGCCGTAGCTCTTATATAAGCTGGATATTCAGGACATCTTCCAGAAGAACAGCCATTCGCTCAACGTTCTCTGTAGCTATTATTCTCAACTCTACGGCCTTCTTCAATCTTTTAAATATAAGGGTTCTAGGCTCGTCTACTACGGCTCCTATTATTTCCATTATATACCTGCGGTATTTGATAGGGAGCCCTCGCATAAACCACCACCCCTTCTCTTGCTCAGTAAGGTTTCCTACGGCTACCGCTTTAGCTAAGATAGTAGTAAAGTCCTATATATAGTAACGTAATTCGCCTAGCTGTTCCGTAGATTTTTAAACAAAAGCTTCTACAAAGTCCCTTAATTCTATGCGTTGGTAGTAGTCCTTAGTTTAATACTCAGTCCTAAGCTTTCTAACAAGCTCCGTCTAGTTACCAATTATAAACTTAGGTAGGCTTCGGATCCACATCCCTATCTAGTAATCGCAGTACTCTGGAAGGCCCTAGTGCTTCTCCTCACTTATCGCGTAATATCGGGTGCATAGCCGTTTATACTATTTAATAAACTGCGACACATTCTGCTCTGTAAAGTAAGGAGTCCCAATAGTTCCTGGGGCTGGTATAGGCTGGACCACAATATAGACCTTATCTTAAGCCGTCAACTACTAGTTACAAGAAGGTACATCTAGAGCTTCCTTAGGAGCTTGCAGGTAATCCTTACGGCTTATATCTTTCGTCTGCTAGGGGTTATCAGCCCTAGGTATCACGGGTGAACGCTACGGTAGGTCTGCTTGTACAGCCATATCCTTAATAGAAGGCACCTACTTTTTAACGCCTGAGGGGGGGTCTTCCTAGGAGAGCACGGAATCTTCACCTTCTACTACTACTGGGTCTTAATACGTCTATCTACTTTAGTCTGCTATCGTTCCGCGCGGTAATTCTTTACGGAACGCCTCTTAAGCCGCTGCTAACATAATCCGGATTACTTAAAAGAAGATAAAGCTAAGCCAGAATAGGAAGCTTTTAAGGACAGATCCGATCTTATATACTTACGGCCTTGCTCAGTATTATCTCTACTATTCTTAAAGGACAGCCTTCGCCGCCAGATGCCTTAGATCTCGTTTCCATCTAACTAATTAGCCCTTGGCATACCGTCTCTACATCTTTAATAACATTCTAGCTATGCTCGTGCGCGCGCGGGTGGCAAGATATTGGGTAACTCCAACTGCCGGTCAACGTCTAATAGGCTCGCTGGTTCGCTTAACGCCAAATTTCTAAGTATAGGCATTAAACCCAACTCCTAAGACCTTTTAACCTACACCATTTTGCCTCTTATTGCCACTCTTTTAACCTATGCGTTAAGTCTAGCCGTCCTGTCTTTTTCCGCAGTCTTTCTGTTTAGGGTCTGCCTGGTTCCCCTTACTATCCAATACTGCCTAGTTCTCTGGTTCTGCCCTTTCGTCTATCTAGCTGGCGGTTCTTTTGCAGCTGGTAGCTCTTCTACAGCTAGTGGTCCTTTAATAGTTGTAGTATATTCCTACGTATCTCCTGTATATATAGCTATATATAGAGTGCCAGACTTCTAATCTAAAGAGCTTGCCGTTGTCCCCACGTGGAATGCCAAATAATATATAGAGGGGTACGGTGTCTCTCCGATGGGAAGTCACGGTGCTATCAGTCTGTTAGTCAGTCTCTCTGTCAGTCGGTTAGTTAGTCAGCCGGTTGGTCGTAATTAGTCAGTAAAACAGTCAGTAAGAAAGAAAGAAAAGAATGTATTTCCTATAACTGGTAGGTTGGTAATAATATATAAGGAAGGAGGAAAGCCGAAAGCTCTATAAATATAGGAAAATGCCAAGACAGTAGGCGACGTCCAATCTACACCACCACACTATTAAGAATTGGTACCCGCTCCTGTTAATTTAAGAGATATTAAATTGATTAAATAAGGCTTGCTACTATATAAAACTCGACCTTATCTACGCATTTAACCGCCTCCGTATTATAAAAGGAGATAAATAGCTTACCACATTCCGTACTAGATACGGACTATTTAAATATTTAGTAACGCCGTTTAGCCTTATAAATGCCCTAAGTTTATTTTAACACTTTATAAATAATACCCTATGACCTTACCTAGATGTTTTCTGTACTGCTTATATCAATAATATCTTAGTATATAGCAATAACCTAACTAAATATAAGAAACACGTTGGCCTTGTCCTAGAAGCCCTATATAGAGCTAGCCTATAATTAGATATAGATAAATGTGAGTTTTATAAAATAGAAGTCCTATACCTCGGACTTATTATTTTTATAAACGGCATATAAATAGACCTAAAGAAGATTAAAGTAATTATAAACTGGTAAGAACTTAAGAACGTTAAGGATGTAAGAGCCTTTATAGGATTTACTAACTTCTCCGCCCTAGTTTTACCCCTTATAGCTCTAACCTAAAAGGATAAAGCCTTTATCTTTAATAAGGAATATAAGAAGGCCTTTACCTAACTAAAAGTTATATTTACTACTATACCTATACTCTAACACTTTAACCTAAACTAAAAGAGTATTATAGAAGCTAACTTATCTAACTATGTTACTAGAGGCATTCTGTCCTAGTATAATAAGAAAGAAGTATTATACCCTATAGCATACTTCTTAAAATAACTAAGTCTAGCTAAATATAACTACGAGATCTATAATAAGGAATTATTAGCCATTATTAGATATTTTAAACAATAGCGACCCAAACTAAAAGGTGCCGGATTTCTAATTATGGTCCTTAGCGACTATAAGAATCTATAGTACTTTATAACTATAAAATAGCTAAGTTATTGCCAGGCCTGCTAGTTAGAATATCTGTCTTATTTTTAATTCTTAATTATATACTACTTAGGCGTTTAAGGTTAGAAACCTAATACCCTAACCTAATATTTATAAGATATACTAATATAAGAAGAAGTGCATACCTACTATAATTAAACCCTACTTTACCCTAAGCTATTTAACCCTCCCGTTAAAGATGTTATAATACACGTCCTTAAAATAACTAATTAATTAATTAAATAGATAATAGTTAATAAATACCTAAATAACAAGTTTATCTAAGAGATACTTAAGCTAATTTAATATGGCGTTAGACGACCTAAAAAGATCTCTTTAAGTAAATATAAAGCTTATGGAGACCGTTTGTACTACTAGAACCACCTAGTTATACTTAACTATAATAAACTTAAGCTTAAGCTTCTTAAATATGTATATAACCTACTAGTAGCCAGCTACCTAGGCTATAGAAAAACCCTAGAATTACTCTAACGGGAGTACTACTTGCCAAATATATATAATACAATATAAAGGTATGTCTTTAGTTGCTATACCTGCTAATAAGCTAAAGCTTTATATAAAATGTATAACGGCTTTCTAAAGCCACTGCCTATTCCAGACTAAAGATAAAAGGATATCTTAATTAACTTCGTTATCAAGCTCCCTGTAAGTAAAGGCTATACAAATATTATAGTAGTTGTAGACTAACTATCTAAGATAAACCACTTAATTGCCTACCCTAATATATTAGTATCTACTATTACCTAACCGTTCCTAGACTATATATAGAAACTTTATAGACTCCCTAAAATAATTATCTCTAATAAAGGTAGCCAATTTATCTCAATATTCTGGAAAAAACTAACTACTTAACTCTATATTAAAGCACTATTGTCTATAGCATACTACCTAAAAATAGACGGTTAAACGGAATGTGTAAATACTATAATGGAATAGTATATTCGGATATATATGTTATATTTATAGGATAACTAGATAGGCTGGCTTATATTTGCCAAGTTTACAATAAATAACTCTATTTTAGAAACTATAAAGGTCTCCCTGTTTCTAGCTAACTACAGCTAGTATCCGCAAATGGGTTTTAAACCCTTTAGTAATATTTCTTGCCTAGCTTATTACGCCTTATAAATTATAGAGGTAAACGAATTTATAAAAAAGATGGAAGAACTATAAGAGTTTCTTACTAATAAAATAATATAGGCCTAATCTGTCTATAAAGCTATAGCAAATAAGAATTAAACCCTAGTATTAGCCTATTAAATTAGTAACTTTGTCTAGCTAGATATAAGAAGCCTAAACATAAAACAACCTACTAAGAAATTTAATTAGAAGAACGCTGGCCCTTATAAGGTCTAAAAGGTTATCTCTCCCTATGCCTACCAACTAAAGCTCCCTAATACGGTTAAAATCCACCCTATATTCTATACGTTAGTCCTCTATCCTACCGCCCCTATATTAGATACCCTGCCTAAATAGATCTAGGACCCTCCCCTACTAGTTAAAGTAGATAGTAAGGATAAGTACTTTATTAAAAGAGTTAATAACATTAAGTATAATAAATAGAAACGCAAATATATATACCTTATAAAATGGCGAGGCTTTATTAAGCCCACACAGGAACCTATTAACTCTATAGGACTTATATAAGCCACAGAAGACTTTTATAAACTTTACCTAGAACTACTACAGCCCTATCTTACAGAAGCTTAAGTTTAAAGTCTACCTGTTTCTACTAATATAGTAAGAAGAGACTAACTATAAGATAACAATCTGATGGCAATCTGCTGGAAATCTATAGCAATCTGCCGCATTCTGCTATATTCTGCTAAGTCTACTAAATCCTACCAAGTTCTACTAGGACCGCTACTTAAATCCTATTCTACTCCGTGCACGTATTAACTAAGCAACTAAACTAATAATATATACCCTTTCTTCCCGTTTCCTTACCTTCTCTCCTTACACAACGTCTTGACTTTATTACGCAGTTTATATATATAGCTTAATAATATCTACTTTGCTACATACTATCACCGCTTATACTCGCTTTATAACACCAGGACTATAAGGATAGGACAGATCCCTAAGAACTAAAAGAATATAAATAGAACGCGAAACCTAAGAATAGGATATGTATAGACTAGAACCCCTAAGAAATAAACAAACACTTAAAATTACCTAATACCCCTACTACTATACCAAGAAATACAGTAGCTGGCAAAGCTACTATAGGACCTATAAATACCTCTAATAGTGAAATAGTTGCCGTTTTAACCCCCTAGGAAGAGCTTATAGCAGCTAATGCCGAAATTAAACAGCTTTAAGAGCTGCTTGAAACTAGAGATACCCCTACACCTAGTAAGGAGTTATTAGACGCCTAGAGACTTACTATAGTCCTTAAGGCCCTAGCCTAACGTATAGTATTAGCCTTATTGCGGTCTGCAAAGGTTATAAACCCCTTATTACTTACAGACAGAACTAACCCTATATTTAATAATTGGAAGCTTTAACTATAAGATAAGCTTAAAGTTAATGCGGACAACTTCCCTACTACCCAAACTAAAATGGCCTATATCTTCGGCCGTACTGGTGGGGATATATAGACGTACCTATATCCGGCGATATGCTTAGGACTTAGAAGACCCCTTCCTCTCTAAAGAAGAGATGATTAACTACCTGTCTTCTATTTATAAGGACCCCTTTAAGATATAGAACATCTGCCTTAATTATAAAGCCCTTAATATAAAAATAATAGAGACCTTCTTGGTCTTCTAGACCCGCTTTCTACACCTAGCTAAATAGGCTTAAATCCCCTAGAAAGATTTAATGCTAGACTTTTTTAATAAGCTTACCCTGGACCTATAGCGCGCTATACTGCTAGTTTATACTACTGTATAGACGCTAAAGGAACTTATAGACTAGTGCCTAGCTATTAGCTAGGGCCTCCGCTGAATTAAGGTATATACTAAGCGGTATAAGACTAAAAGCTCTGCTAACTAGAATATAAGTACTATAAGAACGGGCTATAGCGCCCTGGTAAGATCTATAACCCCTATAGCACTAACTATACTACTTGCTGTTAACCTAGTAGCTGGCTATACAGCTAGCCCTACTATAGGTTTAGCGATACTTAATCTATATATAGCAACCCCTATAGATAGGCCCTTAGTAATTAAGGAGCTGGTAGAACAGAAACTACCCGATTAATACTAGAAATTTAAGGACGTATTCTTTAAGGTAGTGTCTAATATGCTCCTGCCTTACTAACCGTATAACTATAAGATTAAGATTAAGCTAGATAAGGAAAACATACTTAGCTATAGCCCCCTTTATTAGTAGTCTACTGCCAAGTTATAGGCTATAAAGTAGTATCTTATTAATAACCTAAATAAGGGCTTTATTAAGCCTAGTTAAGCCCCTATTAACTCGCCTATTCTCTTTACTAAAAAGCTAAATAGAGGACTTTGTTTCTGTATAGACTACCGCAAATTTAATAATATAACCTGTAAGGACCGCTACCTACTGCCCTTACTTAATAAGACTTTAACCTAAATAAGTAGAGCTAAGATCTTTACTAAGCTCGATATCCGTTAGGCCTTTTACTAGATTAGGATAGACCCTAAATTGGAAGATTTTACTATATTTTAGACCCATTACGGAACATATAAATATAAAGTACTTTTTTTTAGACTGACTAACGGGCTAGCTATGTACTAGCAATATATAAATAATATACTCTTTAACTACCTTGATGACTTCTATACAGCCTACCTAGATAATATTATAATCTACTCTAAGAATAAGTTAGAACATAAGGAGCATGTCTATAAAGTCCTATAATGGCTTTATAAGGCCGGCCTCTAGGCTAATATTAGGAAATTAGAATTTAGTGTTAAGCGTATAAAGTACCTAGGGTTTATTATTAGTATAGAGAGAATTAAGGCAGACCTAGAAAAGACGGCTGTAATTAACTAATGGGTACCTCTAAGGACTGTAAAGGGGGTATGGTTATTTCTAGAGTTCTGTAACTTCTACTAATACTTTATTAAGAACTATATTCAGATTGCCTGGCCCTTAAGCCTACTTACCTATAAGGACCAGCCTTTTTATTTTAATACTATATATAGGTAGGCCTTTGACGAGCTTAAGAAACGACTAGTCTTTACTCCCTTACTTGCCCACTTTAACCTAAAATGGCCCTTAATACTAGAGACTAATACCTTAGATAGTGTTATAGCTGGCGTTTACCCCTAAAAGCAGATAGATGGAGAATGGTACCCTATTGCTTACTATTTAAAGACTATAGTAGATGCTAAGCTAAACTACTATATCCATAATAAAGAAATGCTGGCTATTATCTCTAGCTTCTAGCACTGGTATATATAGCTAGAAGGGACCCCCAAGCCTATCTAGGTGGTCTTTAATTATAAGGCCTTAGAATATTTTATAATAATAAAGGCCCTTATAGCCCGGTAGGCACGCTAGGCAGACATCCTATCCTAGTTTAACTTCCTAATTATATACTGGCCAGGCGCTATAAATCATACGGACGCCCTTATAAGGCGCGGACAGGACCTACACAACTAAATAGCTATAAAGATCTTATTATGGACCTAGATGTTATTATAACTAGAGCACCTCAACCCCTAAATATAAGTAGAACTAAATATAGACCCTATAAAGGCCGAGATATGCCCTATTAATACTATGGAACTTAACCTTATTAATAAGCTACTATAAGTGAATTGTATGGCCCCTTCTCTATAGGAGTACTATAAAAAGGTTAAGGATATTACCAGCCTATAGTCCCTTAAAAATGGATTACTTAAGCATTAGGAATAGCTAGTAGTAGTAGAGGAATAGAACTTACGGACTTAGCTTATTGCTAAAGTATATACCCAGGTCTCTATAGCCTATCCTAGAAAAAATAAGGCTTATAGGACTATTAGCGACCGCTACTACTGGCCTAGAATAGTTATAGATATTAACTGTTATATACGGAACTGCGATAGCTGCCGTAGATCTATAATCTCATAAAATAAGACCCTAGGACTATTAAAACTACTCCTAATACCAGAGCGCCCCTAGCAGCATATCTCTATAGATTTCTATAAGCTACCTATAGACCGTAGCGGATATAAGATAGCTATGGTTATAGTTAACTGCTTTAGTAAGCGCCTATTCTTAATCCCTTACCATAAGAACATTACTGCTAAAGAGGCGGCCTAACTATATATCTACTACATCTACTAAATTTATGGACTACTAGATACTATTATATCTAATTACAAACCGCAATTTATATTAGCTTTCTGGAATAAGTTTACCCAGATCTTAGGCATTAAGCTAAAGCTTTTTATACTATACTACCCCTAAATAGATAGTCAGACGGAGATTATAAATTAATATTTAGACTAAAGACTTCGGCCCTTTATTAACTACTTCTAAGATAACTAGGCTGAACTGCTACTCCTAATAGACTATGCTTAGGTAACCCTACCCTATAACTTTATGGGATTTGCACCTATTTAGCTAGAAATGGGCTACTTACCCTATATAAGCTTTGACTGGGAAAGACCAGAAAGACCCCAGACTATATGCGAAAAACTATCTTATAAGAAAGCCTAGCAGTACGCTAAGCGCTTAGAAGAAGCCTAGATGGTAGCCTATATAAATCTAGAAAAGGCCCAGAAATTAATATAATAGTAGGCAAATAAGCATAGACGAGAGCCCGACTTTACTATAGGTAATAAGGTCTGGGTTATAACAAAGAACTAAAAGATAGAACGGCCTAGCCGTAAGCTAGACTATTAAATGGTAGGACTGTATAAGGTCCTTAAGAAGAGACAACTTGTATAAGGTAAAGCTCCCGGATTTAATTAAGGTCTACCCTATCTTCTTACCAGATAAGCTATAGAAAGCTATAAATAACCTATTACCTAGACAAAAGAATAAATCGCCCCTACTAATTTAAGTTAATAGTGACAATAAATAGGAAATTGAAGAAATACTAGCCTGCAAACTTGCAAGAGGAATGCTAAAGTATTATATTAGTTAGAAAGGCTATAACCTAGACCCCACTTAGTACCCTATATAGAACTTTATAGGCAGTTCCTATAAGCTTTAGGAGTTCCATAACTGGTACCCTAATAAACCTGGATTGCCAAAATACCTAGATAAGTAGATGGAATGCTAGTATAGTAAGGATAATAGGCTACCTATAGAGTATAAAGATAAAAACGCCCTGTGGGTGTAATATAGATATATAAAGCCTAAGGGCAGGCTTTTTTAGAAGGGGGGGGTTTAATATTACGGTACTGGAAAATTGCCATTAGGTTGCTGTAAGTTGCTATTACGTGACTAGAGGATTGTATATAGCTTTAAGCGGTGCTTCCGTTCTTCCCCTTTCCTTTCTCTAGCTTTAGATCCTCGTTTATAGATAATCCAATTATATAGGCTTGCGCGACCTTCTTGCCGTGCCCGTGCCTCGATTGACTGAGTTGCTAACACTTATATAAAATTAACTGGATTATTAATAAGAAGGAAGAAGGGCTAGTAGAGGAAACTAATAAGGAGCTAGTTAAGCGCCTTCTCCCTATTTACCTCTTAGACTATAAAGATATATTTTTAAAAGTAGCTTTAAATATACTACCCCTTACTAAACCTATAATTATAAGATTTAATTAAAGGCCGACAACTCTCTAGGCTATAGCCCCCTTTACTACCAAACTATAAAGGAACTAAAAGTAATAAAGTAGTACTTAATTAATAACCTCTATAAAGGGTTTATTAAGCTAAATTAGGCCCCTTTTACTTCCCCTATTCTATTTATAAAGAAGCCTAATAAAGGCCTTTATTTCTGCATTAACTATTAAAAACTAAACGCTATTACCTAAAAAGATTATTACCCTCTCTCCCTAATTAATAAGACCCTTATATATCTAAGCTAAGCCAAAAAATTTATTAAGCTTAATATTCGCTAAGCTTTCTACCAAATTAGAATAGATCCTATATTAGAAGATCTAACAATATTCCGGATCTATTACAGTTTATATATATATAAAGTCCTTTCTTTTAAATTAATAAATGGGCTAGCTATGTACCAACAGTATATAAATAATGTTCTTTTTAATTACCTTAATAAATTCTATACGGTATACCTAGATAATATTCTTAAGCACCAAGTTTACGTTAAAAAGGTCCTAAAGAGGCTGCGGAATGCAGGTCTATAAGTTAATATTTATACTTTTTATATCTTTCTTTTAAAGGGCCTAAGCTTCTACCCATCTAGATATATATTCTTAAGTAATGGCTAGGTACCAGAATCTAAGACAGTTTGGCGGCATAAATATAATATTTACTATTACTTGTTACTATAAGGTAGACTCTTATATAGGGTATATTGCCTCTTCTTCCTGTCCGAACTATCGTTCCTAGCATTATAGCATAACTTAATATGCTATAATATCTAATCCTATAGTCCTAGCCACTAATATTAATTTAAGACCTTTTAGTACGTTCCCTCCTATCTTTAATATCCACTCTAATTATAAAGGCTCTTAATAATCTCTTACTAAGTAGTCTTGTTATTAACTACCCTCTATATTAGCATATTCTTAGACTATTAGTAGAAGAGCTATTAATTACATACTAGGAACTTTAGCGCATACTATTTAAACTTTTTAAATTTCTTAATATTTATTTCTTCTAGACGTTATAAGGTCACTAGCTATTTTATAATTCTCTAAAATTCCTTTAAATATAAGTCTTCTAATAATAGATATGCTTCTATTTTAAAAGGGGTAGCTATATATTCTAAGGCATTTAGCTTATAGTTAATAAACTCTTTAATATCCTTAGTCGGCTTATTAGGTTATTTACCATTAGGTAGCTGTTATAAAAGTCTATTAGCTAGGCTATTCTTCTTCCCTAGCACGTGTTTAATATTAAAGTCCTATAGCTAGATCTATACTAGCTATCTTATTATTAGGGCTCTAGGTAAATTAGTAGTAGCGCAATTTAGTTATGCAACTAAGGTATTTATATTTATCTTAACTATAAAGCAAACGCCATATAGGTACACGTGATACTTCTTTAACGCATATAGTAACGTCTAATATTTAAGCTTTCCTAAGTTATATTTCTATTCTACTTAAGATTAAATACCGCTTTTATATTAATATAGGTAATAATAACCTTACATATCTAGTTGTATAAGGCCGTACCCCTATCCATTCTTGCATCTATTAATAGTAAGATTAATTAGCCTAGCCCCCTTAGTATAATCTAGCTAAATTAATATTATAGAGTAAGTATAAGCGACAATAATATATAGCAAAGTAGATATTATTAAGCTATTATTGGTATGCTTTAACATAGTGCAATAGACGTAATATACGTGCAGTGCGGTATGTAGTTGGATTCTTGTCGTTCTAGCTACACGTCTTGATGATATATATACGCGTCTCGCGTAGATCACGTGCTCTATGTACATAATACATGAAACGAATATCTACCAACACTGGAGCAACTCTGAAGGAAACCAAATCGTACTATTCCCGTTATTTGTAGCGTATACGCAATAACTGGCTCTTCCGTCCATAATATATAGTAGCTTCTCCTTTGATCCTATCCCTGTTGTATAACGCCTGTAATAGCTTGCACAAGGTAAGAAAACGGGAAGAAAAGGTATATATTGTTGACTTGGTTGCTTAGTTAATATATACACGGAGTAGAATAGGATTTAGGTAATAGTCCTAGCAGAACTTGGCAGGATTTAGTGGACTTAGCAGAATATGGTAGAATGCCGTAGATTACTATTAGATTGCCGCTCGCGGTTGGTCTCTAATTGCTGAGTTAGTAGAAACAGGTAGACGTGTGTAAGGTGTTGTGGGGGTGTCCCGTGATAATTGCTATTTAATAAAGATACTAAGCTAAGGAGAAGAAGGAGAATCGTTAGGGGTAGTAGGTAGATATATCGCGAGGGCCGCTAAGGCGCTAGTGGTAAGTGAGCCAATAGCGATTTTCTATTTTAGGGATGGAAAATCCTGATTAGCTAGTTAAATTTAGGGTCCATAGAATATGGTAGGTGGCGTACCCTAGCACCGTCACAACGCTAAGCTAAATCTAAGTTTGTTTGTTTAACCTACTCTATAGTCTATAGTTTTAAGTGATTGGTATTAATTAACTTCTTAAGGGCCGCAGATGCCTTGCTCTTAGTTATTAAGTTAGTAGGGTTGCTATTACTATTAATTTACTTAACTTCCGTAATCTCTCTGCGCTTGTATAACTGACGAAGATATATAATGTCTATTATAAGACGTTTCTCTTGTGTAGTGCCTAGCTTAATAAGACATTTGTAGAGTAATTTTAAGTTGGTGTAAAGTATAAGTGGAAGTTTGATCTGTAGGAGTTGTTTAACAGTTAACTTAATTGCGGCGCCGATGTTAAATCTATGGGCCATTGCGTAGAGTTCTGAGGCTAATACGCTTCTGGTAACTCTCTTACACTTAATTAATAACTAGTGGATGATATTAGCCTTATATAATACGTCCTCCAATACTAGTATATATTCTATTTGTGATGAGAGGTCCTTATTATTAGCGAATAAGGCGTTAGTAAAAGCAAGTAGGCGTAATATGTTAATATCCAATTTAACAAACGTAAGGCCTCTTATTAGGTTATTAATCTGTAATTATAGTTGTTTGTTAAGTTTAGTAATATCTTCCTTCTTAGGGTTAATTACCTAGGCAGTAAAAGAGAGGTTAAAGGAAGCTTCTGGTTGATATATAGAGGTAATATATACACCTCTTGCGCGTTGCGCAACGTATTATTCCTTTATAGTTAGTATATTACGGACGATGCCTTTTAAGCTTATGGTTGTAGCTATTTTGCCTAGGTAGACCGTATTTAGGTTCTTGCACTAGTGTTCCTAGGTTATTATAATATTGCCTTTCTAAGAGAGTTGGATGATATATCTATTAAATTTAAGTGATTACTTAACCGTAAGTTGCTCGCGCTCTTTTGTAAGAAATTAAGCCTTTTCTAGATATTGTTGCTCCGCGTCTACAAAGGTGGTATTGGCTAGAAATAGAGTGTTGTTAGTTTAAAGGCTAATAATACTAAAGTAGTTGGGAGTGTTGCTCTATAGGAGGTATGGGTTGTATATTAATGAGTTTATATCCAATTTTTTAATATGGTGATTATGGTAGGTTGTAAACCAGTGATTGCCTGCTTCTGGAACACCGTATAAAGGCTTAATTACCTTTAGGATTAAGTTCTTTCCGATGCCTAGTTAGCTTCCTAACTTATAAGGTGGTTGGATATAGAAGTCTTGGTTTAGCTTTATAAGAGACTGGATATACGCCTAAGAGATATCTTATAGGTATAACTATATGCCGTTACCTTATAGTATCGCTGTGATGTATAGAATAAGGCATTAGCTGACTTGTTAAATAGTAGGTAACTAGGTTAGTATAATAACCTTTTTGAGATTGTTATACGCTTAGATAACAAGTCTTAATTTTTTAAAGGCTTTATTAGTACTAAGGTTCTTAATCTTATCTATGAATTATAAGTTAAAGATTTTAACTCCTGCGGGTACGTCCTAAGGGTTAATTATCTTAAATACGCCCTTTTTAATTAGTCCTGTGATTTCCTTTTAACGGGACGTTTTAAATTGCTTATAGTTGCTATCCTCTTGCAAGAATACAGTGATGTTGGCAGTATTAATGTAAGGGGGATACTTGCGGGGTCTTCCTCTTTTTTGGTGAGGTGGTTGTGCTTCTCTAGTTTTGGTAAGGGACGGTTTCTGTATAGAGATGGTTTCTGTGGACGGTTTATATGTATAGACAGTTTTATTAACTTAAATATTGTTAACTTGGGTGCCGTTATCTTAAATGTCTTTAACTTGAATATTTCTAGGGTCTATTAAGTACGGTTTAATAGTAGTGCTGCGGAACTTTATAGGGCCGCTAGGTAGGTTAATAGCACACGTTTCTCCTTTAATATTTAGTAGGTTATATGGTTCTGCCTAGTATCTAGGTTATCCTATATTGCCTTCTCTCTAAACCAGTACTAAAGAGTTAAGGGGTAGGTTATGAATTGCGGTAGTGCTGGGGCCGTTATATATATTAAGTGTATCTGCGACCTGGCGTTCTGCTTGTATTTTCTTTACTTCCTCTATAGCTTTCCTGAATGCAATTGCACGCTATATTACTATAGGTAAAGGTGCGTTGGAGTCTGTTATTTAGGGGTACGCTCTAAATACTAATAGCGTGGGTATTAGGCTGTCTGGTCCTGTAGAGTTATTAATTACTTTAAAGGCCATTTATAGTGCTATGTCCTTATTAATTCCTGGTATCTTAGAAGTGATAATATAGTATATATATTGCAAGGGGCCGTAGTAACGCTCTACCATACTAATTAAGTTATGAGCTTCAACCGGTACGCTCTTTATAGTAGTGCCTATGTTAACTGTGTATTGTTTAAACTCTCTACTAATAAAGTTCTTTCCTGTATTATATGTAATTATATCTAGGGGGCCTAGGTATGTGTTAATCTAGCACGCTTATAACATGTCCCATATATACTTAGCGCTAATATTCTATAGCTATCTACCTATTTGAAATCGGGTGCCTTTATTAATGATATAAAGTATGGGCTTGCTGTTAATATATATAATATTAACAATGATATAGTAGTTAAAATTAACGTTATCCTTTAAGGTAAATCTGAATCTGCCTAGTAACTTTCCGTGCTTTTAATAGTATAGGTAGTAGCGGGTAATATACTTAAGGGTCTTACAATTAGCATTATTTTTATGGCCAGCGTGGTCTAATATTCTTTTAAGTCGCTCTACTAACGGATGTTTAAAGCGTTAGTGTAGGCGTCGCAATTCTATATTAGTTAAATAGTATAGGTTTTGGTTAAAAGACTCTATAATAAATACGTATAATAAGGTATCCTATAGTAGAAACGGGTGTCCGAATTAGTGTACAACTGGTACGGTCTTTGAAGGGGTTATTAGGATATTCTTTAGGTTGTTAAAGTATACTTATAAGTTATTTATATCCGCTAGGTAAAGCAGAAAAGGGGTGTTAACTTTAATAACGTGGAACTCTACTATACCTATTAGTGTAGCTATCTTAATAGAACTAATAGAAGATATAGAACCTATTCCAAACTATACACTAACTGTGCCTCTTGTGGACTTGTTTAACTGTACTTTATTAATCTTCTAAAGTGTAAGAAACTAACCGTATCCTGCTATAGAACGTTTAAAGGCTCTAATATCGATCATTACACCCATAAACTTTATAGAGGTATAGCGTGAGGTTGTATTATACGTAAATGGGTCTATATTAGTAGTAAATGCATCTATTATAGTATTAATAGTTGTAACTGCGTGGCTATAAGCTCTGTTGGCTAGTTTTAAAGCTGTAGCGGTTGTATTATCTAGTTCGATTTCACTATATAAAGTATAGTATACTGTGGTCTGGTTATCCTTATTTAGTAGAGTGTTAGGGTCTATGTTAATTACTAGAGCGTTAAATGCGTTAGTAATTTTATTATCCTTATTATTATCCTTGTCGTCGTCGCCTTTATAGTCTATAATATATTGCTTTATTCGCTCCTAGAAGCGGTCCTTAAACTTATTCTTAAACTTAGTCTTAGACTCTTTTTGTTCCTCTTTAGTATGTTTTTATAAGTAACATCCTTCCCTATTATATACGAAGCAACGTAGTTTCTGTCGGTTGCGGTTATACGGGGGGTTACTGCGGTTGTTATGGTTGTTATAGTTATAGTTATTGTCTCTTCTATAGAATTATTAGTCCGTAAAGAAAGCTTATATCTTCTCCGCATGCTCTTTCTCATATGCTATAATAGACGATTAAAGTTTATTAATAAGGGCTCCAAGGTTATCCGGTGGGTTAGAGACTGCATATCTGCATACTAGTATTCCCTAGCAAGAAGTAACGATTTTGTTATAAAGGAAGTCTATGGTTTATAAGGTAGGTCTAAGGCTATGCTATAGTTAACAAAGTCTATAGATTAGCAATTAAAGGTATTTGCTTGTAAATTTGTCTATATTTTCTGCCATTACTGTTATAAGTATAATAGTATTCTACTTGTCTAGGTTCTTGCGTTAAAATCCTAGTCCTTTAAAGAAATTCCAAAGGTGTTCACAAGCTTTAGCGAATAGTAAGTAGGATAGTTAGTTTATGTAGAAGTGTTCTAAAGCTAGTCCTTTTAGCATAGTAGGGAATGCTTTAAGGTAAGCTTCTTGGGGTACATCCGCTTGATTATAGATATTATAGAATATTATTAATTTATAGTTAAGGCTTTTATTTATACCACTGTATTTCTGCTCCTCTATATATATCTTGGCTGCATTCGCAATTTCCTTGCTATAGCCGGTCATAGTAATAGGGCGGTTCTCCTTGTCTGTAGGTTGTACGTAGAGTTGCTGTGTTATTATTGCAGGTTAAGGTGTAACAGATGGTGTGAAGGTAGAGGTAGTTATATATTAAGGTATAGCGGGAAGTATAGGCACTGAGGAACGTCCTTCTTGTCGCTCCTCTAGGGTTCCGTGTGTCTTGTAGTACTTAATACGTCTTGACTTGATACTAGTGCCGAACTTATCCTTAAGTACATTTATCTTTTCTCTAGTCTATTCTATTTGGTCTTCTTCTTGTGCTATGTCGTATACGGACTAGGGAAGTGATTTACCTTATTTATAGTTGGTGTTGACCCATACTCCTCTAATATTTATATAATTACGTAGTTTCTGAAGCCAATGTAAGGAGATTTTTGTAAAGATATTAACCGTAAAGTCTTTGAAATCTCCTTAGAACGACTTTTAGAGTATTAAGTCTATCTGGTTGTGTATCTCCGTATATACATACATCTTATATTATACGTAGTTGGTTAGCTCGTCCTTAGTGACTTCCGTTAGGTTAATTCTATCTTTCTATTTAGTTGCTTCTCCCTCCCAGTCTTTCTCTGTTCCTAACATCTTATGTTTTATATATTATTTGGGTAAGGTAAGGTGTTTTAATTTATAAGGTAAAGGTAGGGGGGGCGGTTAAGGAGGCGGTTAAGGAGGTAGTTAAGGAGGTGGTTTAGGGGCGGTTTGAGTTATTAAGTAGGGTAAGGTGTTCTGCGCAGTAATTCTTCTAAAATAGATAGAATAAGATGTCTAGAAGTCGTTGTGGATACTAGATAAGTACTCCTAGGTGGTTTCTCTTCTTCTCTTTAACTGAAATAGGCTGATATAAAAGGTGGATAAGTATAACTATCTTCTAATCTGCTATAAGGTGGATAGTATAACTGTCTTCTAAGCTATCTGCGTGTTTCCTAATCTGTGCGCGCTCACTGATTAGTGTTAGTATGCTTTAATATAGTGCAATAGACGTAATATACGTGCAGTGCGGTGTGTAGTTGGATTCTTGTCGTTCTATCTATACGTCTTGATAATATATATACGCGTCTCGCGTAGATTATATGCTCTATGTACATAATATATGAAACAAATATTACTGATAGCTATGTATATAAACCATATAATAAAGTTAAGACGTTATATAAGGAGAAAAGGTATATATTATAAATTTAGTTACTTAGTTAATATATATACGGAGCAAAATAGGATTTAAGTAGCGGTCCTAGCAGAACTTAGTAGGATTTAGTAGGCTTGGTAAAATATAGCAGAATACAGCAGATTGCTATTAAATTGCTGTTAGATTGCCATAGATTGCCATTAGATTGCCATTTTACGGTTAGTCTCTTTTTACTGCATTAGTAAAAATATATGGATATATATAAGGTATTATAGAGGTGTCCTATAATAGTACCCCCCCCTTTAAACTTAAGCTTCTACGAGATAGGGCTGTAGTAGTTCTAGGTAGAGTTTATATAAGTCCTATAGAGTTAGCAGGTTCCTATATAGGCTTAATAAAGCCTCTCTATTTTATAAGGTATATATATTTATATTTCCGTTTATTATACTTAATATTATTAACTCTTTTAATAAAGTACTTATTTATACTATCTACTTTAACTAGTAGGGGAGGGTCCTAAATTTATTTAGGTAGGGTATTTAATATAGGCGTAGTAGGGTAAAGGACTGACGTATAGAATATAGGGTGGATTTTAACTATATTAGAGAGCTTTAATTAGAAAGTATAAGGAAAGATACTCTTTTTAACCTTATAAGGGCCAGCATTCTTTTAATTAAGTTTTTTAGTAGGTTATTTTATATTTAGATTTCTTATATTTAGCTAGATAAAGTTACTAATTTAATAGGCTAGTATTAGGGTTTGGTTCGTATTTACTATAACGTATTCTATTACTAAGTGTCCGACATTACCGAGTGTCCAATGATTTCCTTAGCGTCTACTATCTACCTTTATACAACTATATCTTAATAAAATAATATACAATCCATTTAAAAAGACGGTAGAATTAATCTAGCTTTATAAGCCTATCTTTAAGGTCAATTTTTAAGCGCCAAAGCTACTTCTAAATCGTTTAATATTAATCCCTACACCCTTTGCTGACGCGTTAACAGAATATAGGTATAACGCGATTATGTCCTAAACTGCCGCAAGCTCGCCTAGACTGAAGAGCAGATAATTGTCTAATATATCCTTAACCTTAATTTGTAAGGGTTTTCTCCCTAATAGTATAAGGTAGAAGATATAGTAAATAAACTGTTAAGTGCGCGGGGTAGAGAGCTAGTAGGTAAATGCTAAGTAGAGAGGTTTGTGACGCATTTAGATAAGCTTAAAATGGCTTTTAACTAAGTAAAGGACTGTTAGAGGATACAGCAGAAAGATTTAGAGGTTATTAGCGCGTGGTTTAAGCTTATTAAGGAGACTATAGATAAGTATAGTGTCTAGGACAACGATATATATAACTTTAACAAGACTGGCTTCTAGATAGGCGTTATTGGATTTATAAAAGTGGTTACTGGCTTTAAGAGATGTACTTAACTAGAGCTTATTTAGCCAGGCAATTAAGAGTAGGTTACTATTATTTAAAGTATCTATGCCGTGGGGTATGTAATTCTACTGTTTATTATCTATAAAAGGCGCGTCTATATCTCTGCGTGGTATAAAGAAGCTAAAATACCATATAATTAGAAACTCTCTGTCTTAGAGAATAGCTAGACTAATAATAAGCTTGGAGTTACGTGGTTAAAGCACTTTAACGCGCATATAAAGGATTAAATAGTGGTGTCTTAGAGGCTTCTTATTTTAGACGGTTATAAGAGCCACTAATCTTAAGATTTTAAGGACTACTGCCTTGAAAATAGAATCCTTACGCTCTATATACCCACCTATTCGTCACATATACTACAGCCTCTAGATATGGTCTGCTTTACGCTGTTAAAGCTAAAGTACTCCTACCGTGTTTAAGACTTATCATACTAGCGCGTCTTCTATATTAATAAGGAAGCCTTCTTACTAGTCTTTAAAAATGCGCTTTTTAATATATTTATAATAGAGAACTATTAAAAGGCCTTTAAAGCGTTAGGTTTTATTCCACTAAACCCATTAACGGTACTTGACTGTTTTAAAGTACGGTTATATACCCCACTAGCACCCCCACTACTAGAGACCCCCTAGCAGTTAAAGACTCCGTCTAATACGCTTAATTTTAGATTACAGTTAAAGCTAATAAAGGAATCCTTTACTAGATCGCCTATAACGGCCTAGTCCCGCTTCTAGCAGCTTATTAAAGGTGCTAAACTAATACTATACTAAAACGCGCTTTAAGAGTTACAGATTACTAAGCTTAAAGAGCAATTAGCAGTAATAACTAAGCAGAAGGGTTATAAAAGGAAGCGTCTCCAGACAGGTGGCACCCTAGAGTTTAGTGTAATAGCTAATTAAATAGCTTCTAAAGCGTTAGTAGCGGTTAAGAAAGCTTAAAAAGGTAGTGGTAGTAATAGTTAGGATAGGGCACTAGCGACTTAATATTGCTGTGGGAAGTGTGGCAAAACTGGGTATAACGCGCAAATATATTAGGAGGATAGAGAGCCTTCTTCTAAGTCTGAGGCGAGTACTCAGTATATATTTTTAGATAGTTTTAGTAGTAATAATAAGGATCCTATTACTTAAGTTAGTTATACTAAGAAATTATTGGACACTTGGTGATGTTAGACACTTGGTAATAGAATACGTTGGCTTTATAAATAGATTAGGCCTATATTATTTTATTAATAAGGAACTCTTATAGTTCTTCCATTTTCTTTATAAATTTATTTACTTTTATAACTTATAAGGTATAATAAGCTAGATAAGGAATATTACTAAAGGGTTTAAAACCTATTTGTAAATACTAGCCGTATTTAGCTAAAAATAGGGAGACCTTTATAGTTTCTAAGACAGAGTTATTTATAGTAAACTTAGTAAATATAAGCTAGTCTATTTAGTTGTCCTATAAATATAATATATATATCTAAATATACTGTTCCATTATAGCATTTATATATTTTATTTAACTATCCGTTTCTAGGTAGTATACTATAGATAATAGTGCTTTAATATAAAGTTGAGTAGTTAGTTTTTTCTAAAATATAGAGATAAACTGGCTACTTTTATTAGAGATAATTATTTTAGGGAGTCTGTGGAGTTTCTATATATAGTCTAGAAATAGTTAAGTAATAGTAGGCGCTAATATATTAGGGTAGGCAATTAAGTGTTTTATTTTAGATAGTTGGTTTATAACTACTATAATATTTATACAGCCTTTACTTATAGGGAGCTTGACAACAAAGTTAATTAAAATATTCTTTTATCTTTAGTCTGGAACAAGCAGTGGCTTTAAAAGGCCGTTATATATCTTATATAAAGCTTTAGCTTATTAGTAGGTATAGTAGCTAAAGATATACCTTTATATTATATTATGCATATTTAGCTAATAATACTCTTATTAGAGCAGTTTTAAGGGTTTTCTTTGGCCTAGGTAACCGGCTACTAGTAGGTTATATGCATATTTAAGGAGCTTAAGCTTAAGTTTGTTGTAGTTAGGTATAACTAGGCGGTTTCTATAGTATAAGCGGTCTCTATAAGCTTTATATTTACTTAAAAAAATCCTTTTAAAACATCTAATACCACCTTAAATTAGCTTAAGCGTCTTTTAGATAAACTTGTTATTTAAGTATTTATTAACTATTATCTATTTAATTAATTAATTAGTTATTTTAAGGATATGTATTATAACGTCTTTAATAGAAGGGTTAAATAACTTAGGGTAAAGTAGAGTTTAATTATAATAGGTACGCGCTTCTTCCTATGCTGGTATATCTTATAAATATTAGGTTAGGGTATTAGGTTTTTAACCTTAAACGCCTAGGCGGTATATAATTAAGAATTAAAAATAAGATAGATATTTTAACTAGCGGGCTTAATAATAACTTAGCTGTTTTATAGTTATAAAGTTTTATAGATTTTTATAGTTGCTAAGGACCTTAATTAGAAATCTAGCGACTTCTAGTTTCGGTTACTATTATTTAAAATATCTAATAATGGCTAATAATTCCTTATTATAGATCTTATAGTTATATTTAGCTAAACTTAGTTATTTTAAGAAGTATGCTATAGGGTATAGTACTCCTTTTATATTATACTAAGACAAAATGCCTCTAGTAATATAGTTAGATAAATTAGCTTTTATAATACTCTTTTAGTTTAGGTTAAAGTATTAAAGTATAGGTATAGTAGTAAATATAACTTTTAGATAGGCAAAGGCCCTTTTATATTCCTTATTAAAGATAAAGGCTTTATTCTTTTAGGTTAAAGCTATAAGGGGTAAAACTAGAGCGGAGAAGTTATTAATAAACTATTAGTAGAAGTTAGCAAATCCTATAAAGGCTTTTATATCCTTAACATTCTTAGGTTCTTACTAGTTTATAATTACTTTAATCTTCTTTAGGTCTATTTATATACTATTTATAAAAATAATAAGTCTAAGGTATAGGACTTTCATTTTATAGAATTTATATTTATTTATATTTAACTATAGGCTAGTTTTATATAGAGCTTCTAGAATAAAGTTAACGTATTTCTTATATTTAGCTAGTGTCGGTACCAGTAGAGGTTGTAAATAACGTTACTAGATGAATAGCGTAGAGCGTATGCGGTAGGGGCTGTATGGCGTGGCGTAGGTCACCTAACTACCTACGGCCCAATAGATAGCCCGACCTTTTACTACCCCTTACTTTCTCCTTTGGTAGAGAAGATAGACACAAATAAATTAAGAACCAGAACTACTATATTGCAATTGCAGTATCACCTAGAGTAATACTAACACTAATCAGTGATATCACAGATTAGGAGTCCGGTGTTATTATAAAGAGAGACAATACGCGATCACTCCTACCAAGGCCTATTAATCACGTCGCGTTTGCTAAGGAGAACCCTTCCTACCAAGGCCCCTAGGAACTTAAAGAACCAACTTTTACCAAGGCTTTGTTCGGTTCGCGTCCACCACGCAAATTAATACCCAGTACAACCTCTTTACTGAGCGTTAGTACCCCTAGCAGTGTTAGCAGCATCTACCTACACCACAATCTATACTAGTTATTATGTCCGATATAGGAATCCAACGTCTAAACTAGGGCAATAGGATTACCCTAACTAATAAGACTACTGCAGAAGATATTACTAACTACATTAACTTTAAAATCAATAAGTATACTAAGCGCAACTTTAAGGATAAAAGCTTATAGGAATCATACTAAGAGGACTTTAAGAATTTCAAGGTACAGACATTTAAAGACGCTAATAGGTCTGCAATTAAAGAACTCAAACAACTACTCCAACATAATAGAGTATAGGTCTTTAACAAGAAGAGCAAGTCAGTACCATAAGCACTATATAATATCGCTCACGAGGACAACCCTATAGAATGGTCAGATGCAGAAATTAAGCCATTTATTAAGAATAAAGGACCTTTTAATTTATATGCTATTAACTATTGTCTTAAATCACGTCCATTAACTCCCTTAATATCGTTTACCACTCCAGCTCCTATAGCCAAGCTCCCCTTACCTATAAACAACATGGCTCCCTCTATAAATACCCTAAATACACAACCAACAGAAGCCAAAGCCACCGTTAATTATAGTAGAGACTTAGCAACCCTAGTAAAGATATATACAGAGGAAAGCAAATACAGTAGAGAGGATAACAACTTTAACTATAAGCTCACGATTTTCAACAACCTTTGTAACAGAGTTAATATACCATAAGTGGCAAAGATTAAAGCCTTTCCGACAATACTATACGGTATTACTCTTAATTTCTACTATAGAAACAAGGCAACCTATATCACTTTTAATAGTATCTATAACGCTATACGCAACCACTTTAAAGGACTAGAATATAAGCGTAGAGTTCTAATAAAGTGGAACGCTATAACTTTTAAGATAGTAATAGTAAAGAGCAAAGGCAAGTCTACAAAGGACTGCCTACAGCTATTACTTAACAACCTCCGTCACTTATAGCATGGTCTCGACGCTAACCTCCGCAATAACAATTTCCTCTATAATAAGCTTATCGTCGCTTATTAAAACATCGCTGCTTACTAGGCAGCTTACTCTAACCCACCTACCACACTCGCCGGCCTTATAAACAGCCTACGATCGTTAATTGTCACTTATAAGAAGATTAATGGTACTATCCCTTGCAACGGCAAGGTCCTGCGCGTAGATGGCCCGTGCGCGAACAACTGTTTTCAAAACAACGCGTATATCAATTACACCACTACCATGCCTTCTAATCGTGTCAAAGTTGATAAGGACCTTGTTCGGAAGACTTAATATAAGGGTCCTCCTAGTCGCATTGCCAAAAAACGCCCCCCAAAGCCCTTAATCCTATTGATCTAATTGGCTAGCCCTTATCGATAACGGCAGGGCCCATTTTGCCGTTGCAAGGGATAGGATAACCCGCCAACGTGTTCTTTACTAACCGTCACTACTACCAATTAACGTCTCGACCAAGTTCATCAAATAATCATTACGGCAATAACACTAGGACGTGCTTTGTGTGTAAGAAAGGAGACTATTAGTTAACTAGGTATACTAAAGAAGAACATAACAAAACAAGAGAAGGATTTAAGAGACGTGTCCACCAGTACCTTATAGATAATAATATTAACGATGATTTTAATAAGGACATAATAGCAGTTTTAACTACCACTAGCGGCAATTTCTTCTATAATGACTATAGTATTAAGCACTTTATAACTTTAAATGGGCTAATACCAATTAAAACCGCTAAGAATATAGTCATATCTATAAACAACAATACCTTTATCTATAGCCTTACTAGTAGTACAGAACCTAGTAGTATAGAACCTGGTAGTACGGAACCTAGTACAGCAAGGCGCGGCAACGTTAGCAATAACAGTAGCAATAATAAGGGCAAAAGCGCCACCTACTTCTGCAATAACAATAATAATAACATCAACATAGAGAACCTTACTGTTAATATTAACTTCCTTAACTGTCATTCCAACGACAATAAATAGGACTATGGATACTTGGACACCCCTATAACACCTTTAATATCCGCAATATCCATAACAATATCTGTAACGAGACATCCGCAATTCCTACCCTAAGTATATATTAACCTAGCAACCAAGTTCCCGATATATACTCCTTTGTACTTTTTTACCTTCTTTCTTTTTATAAATGTCGCCAGTGTCAGTACCAGTAGAGGTTGTAAATAATATTACTAGATAAATAGCGTAGAGCGTATGCGGTAGGGGCTGTATAGTATAGTATAGGTCACCTAACTACCTACGGCCCAATAGATAGCCCGACCTTTTACTACCCCTTACTTTCTTCTTTAGTAGAGAAGATAGACACAAATGAATCAAGAACCAGAACTACTATATTGCAATTGCAGTATCACCCGGAGTGATACCAACAACGTTATTTACAACCTCTACTGGTACCGACAGCTAGGTTATTACTATATATTAGGATATTGTTAATATAAGTAGTACAGAAAACGTCTAGGTAGGGTTATAGGGTATTATTTATAAAGTATTAGAATAATCTTAGGGCATTTATAAGGCTAAACGGCATTATTAAGTATTTAAATAGTCTGTATCTAGTATGGAATACAGTAAGCTATTTATCTCTTTTTATAATATAAAGGCGGTTAAATATATAGATATAATGGTGCTAGAGTACGTCACCTACTACTTCTAGGTATCCTGCTAAATTCTACCAAATTCTGCTAAGTCGCTATTGGCTCGCTTACTACTAGCGCCTTAATAACCCCTTTATATCTTACCAGTCTCTACTAGTCTTCTTCTCCTCCTTAGCTTAGTATTCTTATATAGTAGTAATCTATAAACTTTAGTTTAGAAGCATTTATATAAGCCCGTTATATTATACTAAGCTCCCCCTATATTGCCTACATTGGCAAAATATGGTACCCTTTCAATGGCCTCAATGGTTGGTGGTTAACGCAATTAGCGCGCAGTTGAGGTTATTTGGTAACTCGACCGACTAGCCTATGTCGTGTTTTTTTAACACGTAGCCTGCGCGCAGCCTGCGCGCAACCTGCGCGCAACCTGCTAGTAATCTACGCATTTGGCAACTATAATTATATTTACCTCTTTTATACTAATAATATATTTTAAATAAATAAAAGCTACTTTAAAGCTATTTATAAGGCTAGTAAAATAAATAATATTATTTTAGATAATTTAATATAATATAGCGATGGTTCTCTTCTACCTATCTACTTATTAACTTACCTACCTGCCTACATCGCCTACCTGTCTGCATTGCCTACCTATCTACATTGCCTACCTGTTTATATCTGCCTACCTGTCTATATCTGCCTACCCGTTAGCATCTGCCTACCTGTCTGCATCTGCTTGCCTGTCCGTATCTGCTTACCTGTCTGCATTGCCTACCTGTCTGCATTGCCTACCTGTCTGCATTGCCTACCTGTCTGCATTGCCTACCTGTCTGCATTGCCTACCTGTCTGCATTCTACCTACCCATTAGCATCTGCCTACCTATCTGTATCTGCTTGCCTATCTATATCTGCTTACCTATCTACATTATCTACCTGTCTGCATTGCCTACCTGTCTGCATTGCCTACCTATCTGCATTGCCTACCTGTTTATATTGCCTACCTATTTACATCTGCCTACCTGTCTATATCTGCCTACCTATTAGTATCTACCTACCTATCTATATCTGCTTGCCTGTCTGTATCTGCTTACCTATCTGTATTTGCTTACCTATCTGCATCTACTTACCTGTCTATATCTGCCTACCCATCAGCATCTCCCTATTTGTGCCTACCTGTCTGTGCTACCTTAATTCGATCAATTGATCAAATCGTTTATAGTACTCGCTAGCTAGTCATTGTCGTCTAGCTCTAGTAACGGTTGTTTGGTTCTAGTGACGGTCGTCTAGCTTTGGCGATAGTTGTCTAGTTCTAGTAACAGTCATCTGGTTCTGGTAACGGTTGTCTGGTTCTGGTAACGGTCATTTAGTTCTAGCAACGGTCGTCTAGTTCTGGCGACAGTTATCTAACTCTAGCGACGGTTGTCTAGTTCTAGCGACGGTCGTCTAGCTCTAGCAACAGTCGTCTAGTTCTGGTGACGGTTGTCTAGCTCTAGCAACAGTCGTCTAGTTTTGGCAATAGTTGTCTAACTCTAAAGACGGTCGTCTGGTTCTAGCGACAGTTATCTAGCTTTAGCAACAGTCGTCTAGTTCTAGCGACAGTTATCTAGCTCTGGCGATAGTTGTCTAGTAATAGCAACGGTCGTCTAGTTCTAGTAACGGTTATCTAGTTCTAGCGATAGTTATCTAGTTCTAGCAACGGTCCTCTGCTAGCTACCGTTCTAGTACCTCCCTAGGTAGGGAGAATGTAAAAAAGGAAAGAAGGGTAAAAAATAAGGCGGCTACATAGGTAGAGATATGTGTAGACGCTATTAGGAATATAGCGGGGACCCAATATAGAGCTTCGTGTAAAGCCTCCATATATAGAGCTTCGCGCAGAGCCTTATACAGAGTCTCTATACGTAGAGCTTCGTATAGAGCTTCATATAGAGCTTTGTATAGAGCCTCTGTATGCAGAGCTTCGCGCAGAGCCTTATACAGAGCTTCGTGCAGAGCTTCATATAGAGCTTCGTGCAGAGCCTCCGTACACAGAGCCTTGTGTAGAGCCTCATACAGAGCCTCTATATGTAGAGCTTCGTGTAGAGCTTCGTGCAGAGCTTCGTACAGAGCCTCTATACGCAGAGCTTTGTGTAGAGCTTCGTGCAGAGCCTCTATACGCAGAGCTTTATATAGAGCTTTGTGTAGAGCCTCCATACGCAGAGCCTCGCGCAGAGCCTTGTGCAAAGCCTCTGTACGTAGAGCTTCATATAGAGCCTCATGCAGAGCCTTTGTACGTAGAGCTTCGTGTAGAGCTTCGTGCAGAGCTTCATACAGAGCTTTGTGCAGAGCTTTGTGCAGAGCTTCGTACAGAGCTTCGTGCAGAGCTTTGTGCAGAGCTTCGTGCAGAGCTTCGTACAGAGCGTCATACAGAGCATCGTACAGAGCGTCGTGCAGAGCCTCTATGTATAGAGCTTCGTGCAGAGCCTCTGTACGCAGAGCTTCGTGTAGAGCTTCGTGTAGAGCTTCATATAGAGCTTCGTATAAAGCCTCGCGCAGAGCCTTATACAGAGCCTCCAAGTAATAAAACTATATAAGATTGTATAAGATTATATTAGATAATATATAATAGTTAAATATATAGCATATAACTTTACCTTAATTGCATATCAAGAAATATATAGTTACCTTTTAAAGTTGCTAAGTAGGTTAATTGCGTGTTAAGAAATATATAGTTAGCTTTTAAAGTTATTAAGTTAGTTAATTGTATATCAAGTTAGTTAAATTGCGTGTCAAGTTAGTCAATTACATGTTAAGTTAGTTAAATTGCGTGTCAAGTTAGTTAATTGCATATTAAGTTAGTCAAATTACATGTCAAGTTAGTTAATTGCGTATTAAGTTAGTCGAATTACATATCAAATTAGTCAATTGCATATCAAGTTAGTCGAATTGCGTATCAAGTTAGTCAATTGCGTGTCAAGTTGGTTAAATTACGTATCAAGTTGGTCAATTACATATCAAGTTAGTCGAATTGCGTGTCAAGTTAGTCAATTACATGTCAAGTTAGTTAAATTGCATGTTAATTACGCGAAACGCGAAAATCAAAGTCTACTTAAATTTTATCCTGTAAATATTTTCCCGATGTAACCTATAACAGTACAAGTATAGGTATTAAAAGAACGACTTAATTCTAAATATATAGAAATCAAGTAAACTAAATACATAAAAGTAGACCCAGAACTCCGTAGTCTATAACTCAATATTTAACCGTATCCAAGACATACAAGGGTGGCGTCAATTATATCTCAGAGCCTCTTAGGCGACGGTCTCGTATCTCAGCATAGTACTAGTAAACTATTACACACACCCCCAGATTTAACGGTGTAGTTAAAGCTATAGAAAATAAAACAAAGATAAAAGCTATACCAAAATAGGAAATTTAGATATAACTTTAGGAGTAGTATAGGGTAATACTTAAGAGTCTTTATCAGTTGTAGCAGTGATTTAATGTTAAATGTCCACCAGATTTAATTGCTTTATCCATACCTCATACCTTTAACGGGGTAGGATCTTAGTAAAACCATCAGCAGGCATCTTATCTATAGGGACCCATTATACGTTAATCTTTTTATCTTAGACTTCCTATCTAAGCTAGTGCTCATAGACATTAATATATTATAGCTTAGTATCAAGCTTTGGTATATCCTATCTTAGGAGTCATATAGTCTGCATATTATTGCATAGTAGGGTAAAATCACGTTCTAAATTAAGACCAATTGCCTTAAAAAAACGCTGCCACCAAATAATTTTAACAGCAGCCGTAGATAGGGAGAGAAGCTCCGCTTTAGTAGTTAAGCAAGTCACTAATCATTATAGGGTTGCCTTCTAATTGATTAGTCCTCCAAATAGCATAAAAAGGTATCCTTAAGAGCTCCGTCTAGTCTCTTTATAGTCCGCAAATACTGCGTTGGATACTCTACAAAAGGTAACATCTTCTCCTTTAGGGTTTCTAAAGTAGACATATACTCTAAATACTTCACCAGAGTATTTAATAGCTGTAGATTTTATTCTAAGGCAATAGGCAATAGCTTGGTTTAATATATTAAGGTACTTTTAATTTAGATTAGTAAGAAATTTGGCCAGCTTAGAATACGTCTTTATAATATTAGGTCTTCTAAATATAGCGAGGTATATAAGAGAACCAACCCATTACTAATAGGCTAGTGTTCTTTAAGGGTTCGTCTACTAGTCGGATAGAATTAGTTCTTTAGCGGGAAGTAATAACTTAGGAAATCTTCCTGGTTAAATATTAAATTAACTAGCTATCTTTTTAATATAGAAATCTTGGCAGAGCCAGAGCTTTCTATTTATACAATCTTATTTAATTTAAATTCCTAGAAACCATTATAGGTCTCCTAGTACACGGATCTTGTATTAATATAGAAGTTTAGCTTCAAATTCTTCTAATCTTTAAAGGTCCTTTTTAGCAAATAGAACAGCAATATCGTCTATATAAAAGAAGACAATAAGTCGTCTATTAGTATAAAGGCAGTTTATACCTAAGATAGGCTTTAATCCGAATTTAGCCAGTATACTAGTAAGCTCTTTATACTAAAGTAGTAATAAGACTTTTAATCCATATAGCGCCATAAGTAGCTTTAGAATATGTCCGTTTTAATTAAAGCCTTCTAGGCAATAGCAGTAGACTAGCTTAACTAGTCTTACGTTTATAAATACATTCACAGCGTTATACTATTAAATCTCCAAATTAAATGCAGCTGCTATAGCCATAAGGGCACAGAATATTTGAGCAGCTAGGGTTTCTGTATAGGTCTCTTTTTTGGTAATCTACAGGTCTCTACGGACACATAGTCAAGCCTTTAGCTTTTAAAGGTAACCGTCACTATCAAACTTGTATTTAAAGACCCATTTTAGTGGAAGAATCTGCTCATTATGTACTTCTTCTTTTAGTATAGTCTTAAATATCCCTTAGCGTTTTAGGTTATTATATTCTTTTTTTATAGCCTTTTAAAAGCCAGTAGTTAAAGGGTGCTTTTTTAGCTCTTTAAGGTTCCTTAGTTTAGATAGAAGATTATCTTAATACAGGGAGGATCTAGTTTGGTTAATATCCTTTACTAGTCCTATAGTAAAGCTAGCGTAGTTATAACGGAACCTTATAGCAGGAACTACGGTGGGTTTTGTTATTAGGCTAGGTATATAGGTAAGAACAAATCAACAACGTAATAATAACTAGTGGAGTGGTTGCCTAATAGATTAACTTTAATTATATTCTAAGATTTACTATAAGGAGAGAACTATCTATAGTAGGGACTGAGGTCCTTTAAATACACAACCATACTCCTAAGAAATCCTCTCTTGTACGTAAGGTACGTGTTATACGTGTTATACGTAGACGTACACTACATATACTCTATATACCGTGTATAACATTATATAACTCGCTTACTATTCCTCATTATATAGTTCCACCAGATTTATCCTGGACTGTACCTATATTAACCAACTAGCTTCCTATAACTCTTCCCTAAGTAGTTATAATATTATACTTAAAGCGTCTATAACACCATCTCCCTCCTTTTTATCTTCGTCTTTAAAGATTCCTAACATCTCCAAGTCGTCTACTAGAGGTATAATGTCTATTTAATTAGTCTAGTTAATATCCTTACTTATTATACCTAAAGCTTCTTCTTCTTTATAAGCGTAACGTTGTGCTCGCACCGTGGCTGCCATACTATTACTTAGTAAGATAATGTCGTCTCCGTATTTTTATTGTGCGAAAGCGGGGTTAGTGTATATTATAATAGCAAGTCCCTTGTCTTAACAACCCTTGTCTTGCTTAGAGTGCACTAAAGCAAACGTTTAATCGTCCTACGATGTTCGCTCTGTTTTTAACGCTAAGTATACGCGTCCTATAACTCTTAATAGTCTTCAAGTTCCCTAAATAACTTATTATAGGGTCTTATATTTAATCTACTACTGCAAAGCTTAAGTTTAAGTTGGCCACCGCGTGCGCCAAACTCTATTGTTCTGCTAAAGAGACCGCTCAGGCCCTTAAGGCTTAATGTTGCTCCTTTAAGTCTTAGTAGGTTGCGTTCGCTTAGTTAACCCGTCTCAAGAAGGTTCGCGAGAAGGTTTATTCTAAGAAGTGGAAACTTATTTAATAGGGTCTTAACAAGTTAGGTAATAAAAGGGCTAGCTCTCCTCCTATAAGGGAAATAACTCTAAGTAGCTTAGCAATTGCTCCTCTTAGGTCCCCCTTAGGTAACTTATTCTTTGGCGATCCTTTTTTAACACTCCCTAACCTGCTTTCTTCTAATACTCCTTTACCTTTCCTATAGCGTTCTTTAGGTTGCTTAATAGTTCCTAGGTAGTCTTATTATAGCCTATTTACTTTATTTTATATTACGTTTTGTTATCTATATCCTTATAACTAATAACCTTTAAAACTTGCTATTTATTTTCCTCTTATCCTCTATACATGTCTGCCTTATAGACTGGTGGCTTAATATTCCCATATACTGGCTCTAGCATTGTGATATACTATATAGGGTAGATCTTTATTTTAGCTAGTAGGTTTAACTTATATATAACCAATAAAATTCTTTACTTAACTTTAAAAGGTCCTAGTCTGATATAGTCCAACTTCTTACTTAGTCGTCAACTCTTAAAATTTTTATATAGTAGCTATACTTTATCTCCCTCCTTAAGATCTGGTCCTTTAGATCTCTTAGCATTATAATACCTTTTTATTTATTCTTATACTAGTTTAGCTATTTCTTTAAGGTTTATATAAAGATTTATTAACGTCTCTATTCTTTACTTAGCTGTACTACTCGTCTTTTTTGCTTAATATGGCGATAACGATATTCTTAGCTCGTATCTATAGTTTGCCTTAAATGGTAATATCCCTATTCCTTCTTATGGTGTTACATTATATGTAAACTGTGTAACTAGTAATAACAATACCCAATTATTCTATACGTAATTAATATAATGCCTTAAATACTACTCTAGTGTCTAGTTTAGTCTTTCTGTTTGTCTATCTGTCTGCAGATAATACACTATAGATATTACTACGCGAACTCCTTATTCTGCTAAAAACACTTTCTAAAATGCTGCTATAAATCTTAGATCTCTATCTAATATAATCTTATCTAGTGCTCTATATCTTGCGAATACTTCCTTTATATAGATTCTAGCGATATCTTCTACTGATATCTCTTTAGTGCATACTATAAAGTATCCCCACTTTATTAGCTTATCTACTATTACTAAAATCGCGTTATAATCTTGTTCTGTGGTAGGATCTCTTAACTTTAGTAACTTAATAATAAAGTCCTATAATATAACTTCCCATGGTCTTCCTAGTATTTTAATAGGTTGTAGCCCTCTATATAGCTTGTGCCTTGTTGGTTTGTTTCTTTAGCAATCTAAATATTCCTTTATAACTTATCACGCTAGTCCCTAGATTCCTTAAATAATGTACTCCTCTTAAAGTCTTAATACTAAGCCTATAGCTCCATTATGTCCTTATATTATTCCCTTGTGGAATTCCTTAACAAATTCTTCTGTAATAGACTTAGGTATATACGTTACTTCTCTATTTTTATATTGCTCTAAGTCTAGATCCTCTGCTTATACTTCTTAGATCTTCTATATCTAATTACTCTTTAGTAATTTATAGATCTAACTTTTTTTAGTTGCTGTAATCTTTGGATAATTATACCTAATTAATCCGTCTTAATCCCTTTACAACAAAGCTCCTAATAGCTTTTTATTACTTTGCAGTTTAGCCTTTCTGCTTAGCGCATCTATTTATGCATTATCTGTACCCTTGGTATGCTAAATTTCGAAATAGTATTTTATAAGCATTTCCGCCTATTTAACCTGTCTTTAGTTGAGTTTTTTTGTTGTTAGGAATCCTATAAGGTTCTTATAGTCTATTTTAACCATAAATGGTTTCTCTATACCTTATAAGAATACTCTCTATTCCTTAAGTGCTGTAACTATACCTAACAACTCCTTATTATATATGTCGTAGTTTAACTCTGGTAGTGTTATCTTTTAACTATAGTATACCACTAGGTGCTATCCATCTTAATATTTCTATATAAAGTATACCCCTAGTGTAAAGTCTAATATATTTGTTTCTATAACCGTCTTTAGACCTGGTTGATAGATCTTAAAAACTGGCTCTTAGGTAAATAACCCTTTAACTTTCTTAAATAGTTCTTATTACTCCTTCCCCCATACCTATAGTTCTTGTTTCTTAGTTAACCGTATAAGTGGCTTAATATCCTTTAACCATTACGCTACGAACCTTCTATAGTAATTGTAGAACCCTAGGAACAATTTTAACTGCGTAACGTTTTCTAGTTCTTACCAATTTACTATAGCCTTGATCTTTTTTGGATCTATACTAAGCTAGCCTAGTTTAATAATAAATCTAACAAAATCGGTCTTCCTGGTAAAGAACTTGTATTTCTTAATTGCTACTAGCATCTGTTCTTCTTGTAGTCTCTTTAAAACCTATTTAATGTGTTCTCTATGTTCTTCCTTACTCTCTAAGTAGATGATAATGTTGTTAAGGTATACTATAATAAATTTATCTAGGTGTTCTCCTAATATACTATTAATTCGCTTCTGGAATATTACTAGTGTATTTATAAGTCTAAATTGTATAATTAATGGTTTATATAGTCCTTCCTTTGACCTAAAGGCTGCCTTCTATTTGTCGCCTTCCTTAATCCTAATCTAATGGTATACCCACCTTAGATCTATCTTTGTAAAGATCTTTACATTGCCTATCCTGTCTTAGATTTTGCTAATTAAGGGTAAAGAATACCTATCCTTCCTAGTAATGCTGTTTAACTATTTGTAGTCTATATATATCCTAAGTTTTCTGTTTTTCTTTAGGATAAATAGTACTAGATATTCTGCTGATGACTATAACGGTCTAATATATCCCTTACGTAAGTTCTCCTGGATAAACTCCTTAAGCGCTATTAACTCTGTTTTAGTAAGCTTGTAGATTAGAAAGAACTTTAGACTTATTCCCTCTTCTAATTCTATCTTATGGTCCTATACTATATGCTTTAACAGCTTTTTACTTTTTAGTAACCATAACTTTTTACTATACTTATAGTATCTCTTTAGTACATAACTTAAGCCTCGCTTAGTCTCTTTATATATCGCTCTAACTTGGTACCATACCATCTTGGTTTATTGTCACACTTTACACTATTAAGTATCCTTAATATTAACCTAACCTATAACCTAATTAATCTTTAGATTGTATTTCTGTAACTAAGGCATTCCTAGTATCGCCTTATCCTATCCTAATAATAGGATATTAAAAGACATTCTAATTGGTCTCCCTTTAATAGTTATCTAAATAGGTCCTATTTTGAGATTAATAATACCTCCTCTATAGGTTATCTAATCTCCTAAAATCGTTGTAAGTAGATATAGGTGTTCCTTTTATCTGTGTAGTAACCCTATTCTTTCTACTATTTTTGGTGATATGTGGTTTCTAGTTGCTCTACTGTCTACTAATGCTTTAAACTACTGATCTTGCCACTTAACTTATAAATTTAGGTATTGTCCTTAAATTTCTTTAAGGGTCTAAGGCTCTAATACTAGTTCCCTTTAGTCCTATACGCCTCCCCTTTTCCTAACTATTAGCTGCTAGATCCTGCCTATACTTAGTTTAACTTAGGCTAATACTTAGTTTGTTTCTTTTCCTCTATATACTATAGATAAGCATTCTCTAGGCACTCCCACCACTATTATCTATTTAGGTATTCTTCCGTAAGGAATCTTCCTGGTTAAAGTGTTAAGTTCCCTTAACCTTATACTTCTACTAGGTGCCATCTATATATATACTTAGTATTTCTGAACCGCTTTTCCTCTAGTGCCTAATATATCCTTACTAGGTACTTCTGGTTCTTATCTTTAGGTGCTCTATATATATTGCACATATTATCCACACAAGCTATCTATAATAGTGTATAATGCGCTATATGTTTTAGGTTAACTCTTGGTTTGTTTTTATCCTTAAGTTTAAACCTATACCTAGTTAACCTAACTACTAGTATCTCTGCTGCGGGTACTAAGACTTATTACTTACTTCTCTAGTCCCTAGATTCTTCTTCTAGGTTTCTTAACATTATAATTAATGCTTCTTTAATATAACTTATGCGTTTTTCCGTAATAGGTTAGTCTTGGACAACTTTTTTGTTTAGCCATATATAAAAATCTGCCCATTTATTATTGTGTCGTTGCCTATACCACTTTCCGTATAACTGGTTTAGTGTGTATGGTTTATCTGTTAGAAAGTACCTTGTTATCGCTATATTATAATATCCTTTAGTATGTCTTTCTTTAAACCTAGTTAGGATATCTAGATCCTTTTCTTGTTCCAGTTTATCTAACTATTTTACCCTAGGTGTCCCTACACTTGGCCTATTAATAACTCTTTATACAGGTGCTCTGTCCTTTATATAACCTAGTATAGCTAACCTCTTGTCTAGCTTTTGCTCTTGCTATGTAATGATTCTTGTCCTAAACTTATCTATAGTTTCTTGTTTTCTGCGTCTTATAGCTAGATCTTTGTAGTTGTCTTGCTTTTTAATCCTAGTATTAACTGTTTAATCTTTAGGCTAAACACTATGCTTACCTAGGATTGCTGATGTTCTTATTTATTCCCTAAACTTATAGTTCTTAAACTTGCGTCCTATACTTATTCGTTTGTTGCTGAATTAAGTTATTGTCCTTTCCTATTAGTTTTCGTCCGTTGTGGGTCCTTGGGTGTGTTTTATCTTACTTTAAGAATCTTAAGCTTCTCTTATCTCTTCTTAAGAATCTTAAGCCTGTGGCCTTTTACCTTTATTAAGTGATAAGCTAGTACTAGTAGTTATCTACTTACTTAGTTTCTTCTAAACGTTACTCCTATTGTCTTATAAAGCGATGGAAATTATATTTAATAGTATTGCTATACCCGTTACTAAACCTTGTTCTGTAATAGTCTTAGTCTTTACTTCTATTTTAACTTCTCTAAGGTTTGTATACTCCTAGTAAGCTGCCTTTATTGCCTTATTATTGGTAAATACTTCGCCTATATTAAACTTATTGTCTTTAATATCCGATCTATAAGCTGGTTTGTTGGTTCCTCTAAACTTAGATAATAATGGCTTCTATAGCTAATAGCTTGCGCTGTACTTAGCGTCCTTATAAATTTGGTATGCGTTATTGTAATAATACGCAAAACTGTTAATTAAACACTCTTTTATTCCTTATAGTGCACTGTTATCCCTTTGTACATATATGCCGTCTGCTGGTCTGGTTCCCTTTACCATATAGTTACTCTAACCACCTCTATAGTCTCTGGCGAAATAACCTTGTTTTCTATAATTTATGTAAGCCCTATCTTTAAACCATTTTTCTTGCTATGGAGTCCGCCTAAATATCTTCTGCTGTTGAGATCCCTAGTTTAGCCTCTGCTTTTAGGTTCTTTAATTACTTAATCCTTAACCTCTAGGTTTTTATAGTTTCTTTTTTTATCTTTAGGTTTCTTTGGTACCGCTTAGGTCTATTAGCTCTACGCTATTTTATAGTTTTTAACTCTATATCTGTCGTTGCGTACTCTACGCCTTATATAACTATGGAACTCTGTCTTGCCCTCTCTTGGCTTATTCCCTTTGGTAGATTCTATTATTAATCTTTATTAACTGATCTATTAACTCCCTTAGAGTATCCGCATCTTCTATTAGGATAATTGCGTCCTGGACTTTAGCCTTAAGTCCCTATTTATACTGTGTTATAAGCGCCCTGTTATTCTACTTAACCTATATGGCTAGTGTTTAAAACTGTGTTGTATACTTAATTACTAAAGTGCGTTATACTAAGTTCTAAAGCTTTTATTCTGCTGTGGTTATAGCCTCTGGGTCTCTAAATATCTGCGTTAGTTGTTTTATAAACCTATTCTAACTAGTAAATATATACCGTACGTCCTGGTTAGTTGTTGTTATGCCATTAGCCTATATTTCTGTAAGATACGGCTTAAACTACTTAAGTGCCCTCCCTATTAGGAATAATCCTGCATAGGCTACTTAATTTAATGATATTGCTAACTTCGCTCCTTCCTATACTACCTTAAAGTATATTTGCGTAAGAAATCCCTTAAGCTTCGACTTCTCCCCTAAGAATTGTTTAATTAAAGGTAGCTTGATTTTTATTACTTTAATTCTATTAATGTGTTTTTTAAGTATCCTATTATTGTCTTATAAGTGATTAACTATTTCCTGTAACTAACCTTGCGTAACCACTTGAGAATCCCCCTTATCTATACTGGTATTACCTAGCCCTGAGGTTGTAGCTGCCGTTGACGTTGTTATAACTGGTACTTTGGGTGGCATATTGTTTGACCTTATTTAATACTGTAACCTTGGTAGTAAATATGTAACGGAACCTTGTAATAGGAACTACGGTGGGTTCTGTTATTAGGCTAGGTATATAGGTAAGAACAAATTAATAACATAATAATAACTAGTGGAGTAGTTACCTAATAGATTAACTCCAATTGTATTCTAAGATTCACTATAAGGAGAGAACTATCTACGGTAGGGACTGAGGTCCTTTAAATACATAACCATACTCCTAAGAAATCCTCTCTTGTACGTGAGGTACGTGTTATATGTATTATACGTGGACGTACACTGCGTATACTCCGTACACCGCGTATAATATTATGTGACTCGCTTACTATTCCTTGTCATATAGTTCCACCGGATCTATCCTGGACCGTGCCTGTATTAACCAACTAGCTTCCTGCAACTCTTCCCTAAGTAGTCGTAACATCGTACTTAAAGCGTCCGTAATAGTAGTAACTAAATAGGGTAGGTATATTGGCTAGTGCTGCTGCGTACGCTTAACGTTAAATTTGTTTGGAACCTTCTAGTAGGACGAGGTTGGTAGAAGGATTGGCCAAGACCTTATTAGCTTGTGGAGCTGTATTCAACGGTTCTAGTAAACTGCTTGGCTAGGTAGAACCTGTTTTAATTATATCTAAGATATCATCTTAAAGTCCTCCCGGTGTGGTATTTATTTCTAGTAGATCCGGAAATACCGTTCTGCTAAGTGTTGGTAGCTGTTTGATATCCTTTATAGGAAGCTCTACCGAGTCGTTTAATATAGTTATTTAATCTGCATTTAAGGTAGGTCTATATAGGATAGATTTATCCTTAGATTTGTCCTTATAAAGAGGTTCTAGTAGACTAATTGCCTAAATAGTGTCTTTTAATGCTTCCCTAAGTAGGTAATTAATGTTTTGACCCTTAGGGTTATAGAATAAGGTCTTATCAAATATAATATCTCTAGTTCGAATGACTTTATAAAGGCTTGGAATCCAGATTTAATAGATATTTATTAAATTATAGCCAACTAGGTATCCTATTAATGCACAAGGAGCTAGCTTGTCTCCCTTTCTAACTTATTTGTTTAGCGTATAGGTCTTGCAACCGTATTTATGCATATAGGTAAGTAATGGCAGCTTTCTATAGGCGACCTTGTACGGAGTTTTCCACCCTAGCTGCTTATTTGGTGTTCAATTAAGTGTATAGCTAGTAGTAAGGAAAGCTTCTGGTTCTAAAGATAGGGGTAAGGATACTTCCAGCTATATAAACCTTAATTATTCCATAAGGGTTCTTCTAGATCTTTTAGCTCCGCCATTTTGTTCCTTAGTATACGGTGCTCAGCATTTAAAGATAATGCCTTTGTCTATATACCATATATCTAGGGTGTCTTCCGTTTGTCTAAATGCTTATTCATTATCGCTTTAGAAGAAGACGATATCTTAGTAGAATTATATCTTAATTAAGCGGTGAGTCTTGCAAATAGTAGGTAGGATGGTAGCTTTATCCTTATTCTTAAAGGTGAACACAAAGTTAAATTTGGAATACGTGTAATAGAAGTATATAGTATATCTATTACCGTTATACCCTGGTACTCCGAGGTAGATAATATTAAATGCTAGCCGTTTAAATGGTTAAGTGGCTGGAAATTCATGTTCTCATCTTTAAGAGATCTGCTGCGTGTACTTTGCTAATAAGCAAACTTCACATTCGATTTTAAGCGGTGCTCATTTATTAGTTTTAAATTCGGTCAGCTCTACACCAATAATATACTTAGGAATCTGTGCAATAGCATTAGGTCCTATATAGCCGAGTATCTTATACCATCTTGTAGCTGTGGCTCCGATTAGTTTACAGGCCATTCAGCTTGGTTAAAATCTTCCTATTAAGAAGGTTGATTAAGTTGTTAAGTCTAGGGTATTTTTAGGCTCTCTATGCATTAGCGCCCAGTAGCCCCCTAGTCGTTTCGCATAGCAGACTGTTTTACTAGTTGCTAGATGGTATAGCACATTTCGTCCTAAGTCAAAATGGATGTTGTTATTAGTAGCTCTTAAAAGTGCTATAATATTTGTAAAAAAGGTAGGTGCTAGTGCTATATAAAATAGCTTCATTTTTAACTTCCCAGTAGGTGTATTAATAGTAATGGTTACTGTTCTGTAGGCTTAAATTTTCACAAAATTTCTGCTAGCAATTAGGTAGTCGTCTTCTGCTACTAGGTATAAGAAGGTAAAGTCTTCTTTATTATTGCAGACGTGGGTATCTGCACTAGGGTTAAATATCTAGGTGTTCTGGAGTTCAAAAGGAATTTAACCAGTACTAAACACAGCAGCATAGCTAGTTGGTTTAGTAAAAGGTGGGGTTTTAGAATTAAAATTAATTATAGATTCTATATTCTAATTATTCTCCTTTGCTTCCTGTTCTCTTTTTTGGATTTGGTTAACGATGCGTTTAATCCAAGGTATAGATAAAATAGCTTTATCTACTTTCTTCTAGATATCTGCCCTTGGTCTCCATCCTTAAGGGCGCTTATACTCAGTAATATAATAGCAGTTGTTAAACCAATATATAATGCCGTATATACATTCCTTGTTCCATCTTAAATTTGAATTTGAATTGCTATTAAAATTAGAATTGCCGTTAGAGTCTAAATTGGAATTATTTTAAAGGGTTGCAAATACAGAGTTATTGGCAGTTAAGGTAGATGATGCTTGCTACATATAGTAGTGCTCCTTAAATTCCTCAATAAGGTTAATAATGGATGGGGCTTTTTCGTCTTTTCGTTCTTTCCTAATTAGGTCTACTTTCAGTGCTCCTACAAAACTAGAGGAGATGGCTTTAATGGCTTATATAAAATCATAGTGGGGCCTAAATCCCTGTACATCTGGAAGCTCCAATTCCTCTGCTAGCTTATAGACGCTCCTCTAGTTGTTTAACCATTTTTTAATGCTCTGCTTTTTGTTGTAGGCTTTAAGAGCCATATATTAATTTAGGACATCGCGCTTTTAACCTAAGGTAGTAGGGGCGAGTACAATCTTTAACTCTTAAAGGCGTTTATATACTATTCCAAGGTCTTTAATGAGAGGGAGGTAGGCTACTAACGTTATACGGACAATATAATTGCTAATATCGTTTATAGCTTGCTCTTGCTTCTAGTGCACACGGAGGTCGTCCTTATATTCCGCATATAGTTAATTATAGGCAATGAGTTGGTTTGGATCTAGCTTGGCTATTAATATAGCAGTAGAAAGCACGTCTCTTGGTATAGGCCGATTCGGAGGTTCCAGCTTCAGAAGCTTATCTTTCTTCTTTAATAGGTCGATATACTGCCATACATTATTTGTTTTAGCAGTATCTTAAATAATAAAGAACCATTACATCCAATCAGATGGCTTTTTAAGGATAAGGTTAAATTTTAAATAAGGTCCGTCTATATTAGTTATCATTTTTAGAATTTAATAGGTCAAGCAGGGTCCTAAGTTAGCGTCTTAGCAAAACCTTATTTTAACGTTTTAAGCTTTTGATTTGATTCGTCAGTTCGTTTGGCTATTGGGTACATTCATCGGTCAGGTACAACCGTCCGTTCATTTAGTAGGTAAAGAAGCTCAAGACACTTACAAAGGTGGTAGAAGTAGTGACTTCATAAATAAGGTAGTAGATTAATTAGTTTAGCAGGTAGTACAATCCGGACTCATAACTATAACAGTGCAAGTGTGGGTATTAAAAGAACGACTTAATTCTAAATCTATGGAAATCAAGTAAACTAAATACATAAAAGTAGACCCGGAACTCCATAGTCTATAACTCAATATTTGACCGTATCCGAGACATACGAGGGTGGCGTCAATTGTGTCTCGGAGCCTCTTAGGCGACGGTCTCGTGTCTCAGCGTAGTGCTGGTAAACTGTTACATAACCTCTACCATTCCTCGTCACATGGCTCCACCAGTTCTATCCTAGACCATGCCCTTATTAACCAACTAGCTTCCTCCAACTCTTCTCCAAGTAGTTGTAACATTGTACTTAAAGCGTCTGTAACATTAATATCCTTATCTAAGGACTCCTCGTTGCCTAAATCACTTATATTATTATCCTCTTACCCTTACTAAGTGTCCTCTAGTAAAGCAGCTTCTTCTACTCCCTTATTAGCTGTATTTTAAAGTTGCTTAACAAGAGCCGCAGCGGCGGCAATAGCGATAATAGACTCCTCCGCCCGCTTCTAAAGCTCTTTTACAGTTAACTATTTTAATAACGCATAATCAGCTGCTATTTAAGCCGCTATTTAAGCTTCTTTAGTGTTCTTTTTGCGAGTTATATTAGCAGCGGTAAGGAAGTTCTTCTATGCCTTGCTTACTACCTTTACTACCTCTACTGCCTCTTAATGGTGTTCCTTAGCCAGCTTCCTTATATTAGCAGCCTTCTTCCTAGCTACCTTTTTAGCATTAATTTGTTTCCTAATAAGTGCTACTACTACCTAACAATCTCTCTTAAGCTGTTCTTTAGCAAACCTAGCTTACTCTTTAGCCTTATTAGCGGCGCTCTTAGTAGTAGTAAGCTCCCTTACTGCCTCTAGTGTAAGAACTAACTTAGTAGAAATTACAGTCTGTTTTTGCTTCTTTTTAGCCTTCCTCTCCTTAATATATTGCTAAAGCTTATTATTCTTAGCCTATATAATCTTTAAGCCGTTATAAGGGGACTTTGTAGACAGGGGGCTATAAGGCACAATTGTAGAAACAGAATAGATTGGTAAGAGAGACAAATCCTTAAGGAGGTAAGGCCTCTGGGATTATAGAGACTATATACTACGGGCACGTGCCTCTAGTATATAACTGGTAACTAGCTAAGGGGCGTTTAGAGGTTATCCTAAGGGCAACCTAAGGTGTCTATAATAATATCCCTTATAGCCGTCCTCTAGGGATTATAGGTGCTATATTAGCTTTAAAACCACTACCTCTATTGCCTCTAGTATGGTTTCTAGATAAAGGATTATACGTATATACTAAGCTTAAGCGTATTTGCTATTAGGTAGGGGAGGATATATAGGGGAGAATAGAATTGCTATATGTTTAAAAAAAGGTGGTAGTGTAGATAGTTAAATAGAAGAAGGTTATATAGAGCAGTAATTAAGAGCTTAATTTAGGTTAAAAGGATAAAGGCCTACTATATTAAAGGCGCTTCTAATTAACTCTCTAGTATATATTCGCGGTTAAATCTTACCTAGTATTTTTAGAAAGTACTCTCTATTAATACCAGTAATACCATAAGCCGTATATTTATTAACTTTGGATAAATATAGTTGCTTAATAACTGAGAATATAACCAGATCTAATAGCTATAGAAGGTGTGTTAAATGCGGTAGTATGCAAATTGGTATTATTTTCTTTAACTAATAGAGCTTAACAAACTCAATATTAATATGGCTACTATGGCCGTCCATAATTAAGAGCTAGTAGCCGTTATATTTACTATTATTACTATCCTCTATTAACCTCTGCCATACCTTAGTTTGTCTAGTATATTGCTTAAAGTGCTCCAGCCACTATACTCTAAGCTCTTAATTTAACCATCTATTCTTACTTATCGCTAGTATACACTCGCCTATAGCTTCCTCTGCCTCCTACTATAGAGATTCTATATATTAACGTCCTTTAAAAATAATAAATGGTGGAATTGTCTGCCTATATATTCCAATTAAATTAATCTGCAATACCTACTTCCTAGAGCCGTTAATTGTTTTAAAGTAAATAATATTACCTCTTAAAACCACCACTTTAGCGCTATGTATAAAGCCTATAGCGTAGCCAGTCTTATCCATATTCTATATATTAGCGTCCTTAATATTATACTAAGTCTTTGCATTAGAGTAGTTAGAAAAGAACCTCTTAATAAGGGCGGGATTGTTGCCAGCAATGGCCTATTCTAAGCTAATTAATCGCATATAGTAAGTACGAAGCTTGCCCTGGCGTTTAAAGAAGTTATATATCTAGCTTTTTCCTAGTAGCGCGATATTATAGTAGTAAAAAAGTATGAGTTTTTACGTTATAAAATAAGGGTGGTAATTATCTAAATTGTATAATACTAATATAGAAACCTAGCCTTAGTAAGGTAAATATAGTATTAAATAATTACTACTTTGCTAGCAGGAGTAATACAATACTGGTTGGTATAGGCATTATAGTAAGATTGGTGTTTACCTTATAGGCGTTTTTAAAAAGTAATAGGCGGAACTCTATATGCCTTTATATAGGCTTCGGCGCTTTTATATAAGCTGTTAACACGCTAGGCAGTTAAAGCAGCTTATAAACGGTCTTCTATACCTAGTGCTTAAGGCCAGCAAGGCATAGCTATAGGTTAGTAATGTATTTTATAGGGTTGGTATATAAGAAAGTAATAGGTTAAGCTTTAATGTGGTAGTATTTGCTTTAGGTAATAAGCTAGCTTAAATAGGCAGGCGGTCTGCTAGCGTGGTTAAAACTATAATATTGGTCAAACCCCTATAAACCACGTTAAGTCTATTATCTAAGAGGGCTATCCGGCCTATCCTCCGCAGGTCTATAAGGAAACCCCTTTCTTACCTTACACCTCAGACTCCTCCTTCTCCCTTAAGGATTTGTCTGTCTATACAATATACCCTATTATTCTATTTTTAAGCTCCCTATCTATATCCTTACCTTATAGGTAAGGATTTAGTAAATTTCTATACTAGATTATAGTTTCTAATATAAACTTATCCTTTTCTAAAGTAACTGTGCCTAATGCACTAGAAGGTTATATATATATAAACTATATATAGTTAATACAAAGACATTGGATAAAGAAGAAGAGACTTTATATATTAGGTATAAATATAAATAGGGGTTATAGGGGAACGTGTATAGGTGTCTTAGGACAAACATAAGCATAGGTTAAGAACGTTAAAACGCGCAGGAACGTGAGAACGAGTGAGTCCCGTAACAGTAGTGCGCGCTAGCGTACCTAAGTAGCCTCTTTTTAAGTCTTCTCCACCTCTATATTATCTAACGCCTTAATTAAGTGCTGGCCCTCCTAGGCCTATAGATCTCCTCCCTATACAATATACCTTTAGCGCCACTATTACTTCTATTTTTAATGTTAATTTACTATATAAAGCTTTAAATTCTCTTTTATAAGTAGAGTGGCTAAATATATTATTATCTAGCATCCTTTAATAAGTTAATTAATTGCTTAACTAGGGCTTTGTAACTAGTGCTAGAGGTTATATATAAGCCTTACCTGTTACTCTGGCTAAGTAGTAGTATATAGTGTTTCTAATGTCTATTAAGGTACTAGGCCGTTAGCTATGCCTAGTAGAAAGGGTATTTTTAAGATTAGAAGTAATAATAAAACGCGCTAAGGATTATCCCTTAGCACGATGGGACCCTATAAGAAAGTGGTCTGTGCGCGAACACCAGAATTAAAAGTACGCGTATGGTCACGGAGGCTTGATCGTATTGATTCTATTGGCTGGCCCTTATCGATAACCATAGGGCGAATTTTATCGTGCTAAGGGATACGGCAATAGGCCTATAGCAAGAAATCCACTTCTAATATTCTAATTTAAGAAGATAGATAGCCGCACCTTTTTATATATCTATAGAAATTCTTCTTTATTAATATAGTGGATTTCTTAGTGGGTAAGAGTAAGTACCTCTTCTCTATACGCGTGCTTAAGAAAGTAGTAGCTTATATTAAGCGGCTAAAGACAGTGTAAAGTATACGTAGGTATATAGAGCGTAATAATCTTATTCATAGTATAGAATTAATTAAATTTAGGCGTTATATAGCTGTCGTAGCCATTAAGAATAAAAAGGTGGTAGACTCCTTTTATATAAGACTGCGTATACTTATTAAAATACTAAATCTATCTATACCCTAGCCTATCTATAGTTTAGCCATTATTGCTAATAGCAAATATCTAGTTAGTAGATAGGCCTTAATACTAGCTTACCTAGTAGAGCTTTCCTGCTAAGATAATAAAAGGTAAAATAGACTATTTAGTTGCGTTAACTGCTTTAATAGCTATTCCCTACTTATAATTACCTAGCTGTATAGTAATTACGCGGCCTATAGTATTAGAGCTAGCAACAACCTTTAAGGTTATAGCTACACCCATTATAAATATAGTCTTATTAAAGTTATAGATATCCTTATTAAATATGCCATACGCCTAACGCGTCTCCTCTATAAGCTTAAACCAAAGGCCTATTATCTTTAGATCCTTACATTTCTCGCGCTATAAGTAGAATTTATAATTCTACTTTATCTAAAGCTCTAGCTAAACGTTAATAAATTGCGATACCCAGTTCTTACCAACTAGCTATAGGGGAGGATTCTAGCTACGCATAACGAGTAATATATCTGCCATTTATCGTACGTTAATAATCTGGGGGGGAAATCCGCGTCGGTTAAGCTCTAGGATCCACTAAACAAGGGACTGCTCCTTAGATAGCTATAGGTTTCGTTTTTTAGCATTAGATTGCGCGATTGGTATAGAGCCCTTAAGGCGACACCAAAGGCTACTCTCAGGGACGCTATACAACTTTGCTGCCCTATTAAGGCTTAAAATCTAATTATTTTAAATAGCATGCTTTGAAAGAGCGAGCCTGCCTTCTTGCTAAAGCTTCTAAACATTGTGTTATAGAGGAATAGTGCAAAGAGTATAGAGTGCGTGTTCGATTTGATGGGGTTCGCGAGTGACTAGTGTTCGCAAGTGACTGGTGGAACACGTTAGGCCTAAAAGGTTAGTAAGAAAGCGGCTATATAGTAGGTTAATCTATGGTAGAAGTAGATATAATATTTACTAAATTAGCTTTATAAACGGTTTTAAGCAGGCAAAAAAACTTTAAAATAGTATATATATCTAGCTCTTAATAAGATATTAAGTTTTCTATTAAAGCCTTTATTTATAGCCTTTTAGGGGTTAATTTTAGTACGGTATAAGTTTAGTAGAATACTTAGGGGTCGTTCGGTTGCACCTCCGTTACGAATATGGAGGCTCCATATTGTAACCGAAATGGAGCTCAAATATGAATATGAGGGTGTCGTTCGGTAAATATGGCGACTTTTGAATATGGAGCTCCTCC
>Ga0307507_10000821_pt1 | contig 68944 bp, 61 predicted proteins | sample 7_EM_MG_FD_207223 | JGI IMG/M metagenome (GOLD analysis project Ga0307507, IMG submission 207223) | Populus trichocarpa ectomycorrhiza microbial communities from riparian zone in the Pacific Northwest, United States - 7_EM | ecosystem: Host-associated > Plants > Roots > Unclassified | place... | reverse complement strand
GCAAGGGACTTCCGGCGTCATACTTTCGCGCGGGTTCGGCCACGCCAAGTCGAGTCGACGTCACCGGACGGCCAAGCCGATTTTCCCGCATTCGGGGTGGCGACGTAAGTCGTCCGGGATACTTTCGACGTTCTGGCGGGGTCAGGCCGCGAGGTCGTCGGCGGCTGAAGTCCGGGCTTGGCGGACGGCGCGAACCCGGCGAACCCGTTTCCCGCCCCGTCAAAGCTCGAACGGGTACGGTGCCTGCCTGCTCTCGCGCTGGAACGTGCGGAAGAAGTCCGTCATCGCGACGGCGACCGGCGCGTCGCGGACGAGGATCGCCGCGGCCGTCTCGGGGGCTCCGGTAGGGAACTGGCCCCGGGCGTACGCGCGCAGTCGGGCCTCGCGATCCTGGCGCCCGGACCCGAAGATTGCGGTGACCAGCCATTGCGACGTGTACATGGCCGTGTAGCTGCGGTCATAGTTCTGGTGCCGCTCGAAGAACGCGGATTCGTCCTTCGACATCTCGAACCGGGAGGAGATGGCCAGCCCGTAATCCGCGAAATACAGGCGGCGGCCGTCGGTGAGGATGTTCTGGAAATGGGCGTCGAAGTGCAGCAGCCCGCGGGCGTTCATGAACGAGAGCCCTGCCTCCAGCTCCTGCTGCACCATCGCCAAGGCCCGATCAGCGGCCTCGCCGCGGGCATCGATCTGCTCGCCGAGCCACTGAAACACGGTCTGCGGGATGTACTCCAGGAACAGCGCGATACTCGCCGAGCAGTCCCGCAGCTCCTCGATGCGCCGGCGCACCTGCGATCCGCCTCCCCAGTAATCGACGACGCCCTCGACGTCGGACAGCTCCTCGGGCAGCGGCGTCGAATCCGGCACCACCCGCCAGTGGTACAGCAGCGGAAAGCCTCCGTAATCACCCGCGAGCACCCAGCCGGTGGTCATGGTCTGCACGGCCAACTCCCGCCACGCCCCGAAGCCCGGCCCACCGATGCCGTAATGGCAGAACAGCGGCATCTCGAACAGGTTCGCCGTGGACCGCACGTTCTCCGGCGCCCGTTCCAGATCGGCCAGCGGCACCCGCTTGACGAATACCGGCGTCCCGGCGATCTCCAGCAGCGCCGACTTCCCGCCGATGCCCGCTCCGATCGGCACGGCCGCATCCAGGACTTGCGCCAGCGCGCGATCGCTGAGCAGAGCCAGAGATGTGGAGACGGCACTGTACGCGGTCAGCCGCGCGGCGAAGGACATGGGACCGCACCCTACGGGGAGTTCGACGACGGCGCCGACACCCTTGCCGCCACGATCGATGCGCACGGCCGCCGACAAAAGCGCTCGAGTTTTCGACATTCTGGCAGGGTTGTGAGGTTCGCCGTGCCGGGTGGTTTGCTGTGAAGCGGGCTGACGCACCCGGATAACGAAAGAAGCATCGGAGGTGTTGATACCGCCTCCGAAGAGGAGATCCTCCGATGCTTCCTGATCCGACGGTACCGCCATCGCTGATGGGCCTGCTGGAGAAGCTGGGCACGTTCACCGCTCCGAGTCGCCGGACGTTCGCGGCGCTGGTGACCGGGCTGGTCGCGGCGAGCGGGAAGCGGACGGTCACCGGGATGCTGACCGCGGCCGGACTCTCGCAATCCTGGTCGCACGATCGGGCGCACGCGTTCTTCTCCCGCGCGTCCTGGAACGTCGAGGTGCTGGGCCTGGCGCTGTCCCACCTGCTGGTGCGGTCTTTGTTGACCGAGGGCGCGGCGCTGACGGTGGCGGTGGCGGTGGCGGTGGACGACACGCTGTTCAAGCGCTCGGGCAAGAAGGTGTTCGCCGCGGCCTGGCAACACGACGGCGCGGCCAAGGGCCCCAAGCCGGTCGGGCGCGGGACCTGCTTCGTGGTGGTCGGCATCGTCGTGCAGCTGCCGTTCTGCTCCCGGCCGGCGTGTCTGCCGGTGATGGCGCGGCTGTGACGGCCGAAGACCGGCCCGTCCAAGGTCGAGGTCGCCGCATCGATGATCCGGCTGCTGGCGGTCTGCCACCACGAACGCCGGCTTCACGTTGTCGCCGACGCCGCCCATCACGGCAAAGCGCTGCGCGACCTGCGGGAAAGCGTCACCTTCACCACCCTGCTGCCGGCGAACTCGGTGCTGTACGACCTGACCCCGCCCCGCACCGGCCGCCGCGGCCGTCCCGCCTTGAAGGGCGACCGGCTGGACACTGCAGCCCAGCTCGCCGCCACCGCCACGTTCGTCAAAGCCCAGGTGAACCGCTACGGCCGCGCCGACACCGTGCACATCGCCGAGATCAGATGCCTGTGGTACGGCTCATTGCACACCCGCACCGTCCGCGTGATCCTGCTGCGCGACGATGCCACCGACACCGGCTACGGCCTGGCCCTGGTCACCACCGACCTGCAAAGCCCGGCGGCAGACCTGATCACCAGATACGCCTGGAGGTGGTCCATCGAGGTCACCTTCGCCGAGGCCCGCGACCTGCTCGGCGTCGGCCAGGCCCGCAACCGCACCGAGAACGCCGTGCGCCGCACCGTCCCGTTCGGCCTGTACTGCTACACGATCACCGTGCTCTGGTACACCCTGCACGGCCACCACCCCAACGATGCTGCCGACCGGCGCGAGCGAGCCCCCTGGTACACCACCAAGACCGAGCCGGCCTTCTCCGACATACTCGCCAAGCTCCGCCGCGTCATCATCGCCACCCGATTTCTCCCCATCACCCCTGGCCTGACCTGCGACCGCACGCGCTCTGATCCCTATCCCGCCCGAATGCTCCTCCACCGCCTCGACCGTCACACCATCAAGATGGGATAGCAGAACCTCTGCCCAGTGCTCATTCGCCACAGCCGTCCATGATCGCAGGGTTGGTGACAGTGCGTCAGCGAAGCACGGAAACCTCGCGCACGACAAGCGTTGTCAAGCGGCCACGTTGACTATCTCGAATCTCCTGAATGACTCTTGGCGACCACGACTGGACAAAGAAATCGATGAACTGAGCGCGCAACCGAGCCACCGATCGGACAGAGGACGTAAACACTCCCAGTCCTATCGGGGCTCCGTTGCTTATCTCTGCCCGACACGCCACCAGTGATCATGATGTGATCACTACCCAACGTCACGGGAACTGGTGAGCCCGGGGCGGATGGGTCGCTACCCAACGTCATCCCGCGGGCGAGTGGGCAGTCGGTGGCACCCGAGCCGGGATCGCCGCCGCAGCGCGTGTCTGAGCAGAGGAAGAATGACTCACAGCACGCCTGACCTTGGGAAACAACTTTGCGCGTCGCCCTGGGCGCACCTTAGATGACGATCACACCGCGCATATCGGCCCCTTGACCACAAGAAATCTCATACCCGGACAATGTCCCGCGCCAGCACGGCGTTCACGCACACTCTGTCGCCTTGATCACAGCCACTAGCGTCCGCCCAATTCGGGCTCTTCGAGGTTGGGCGGGGTTCGCAGATGACGTCGACCCGGATAGAGGGTGCTCGCAGTCCATCGGTGATCATCTGAGTCACCGGCCGCTGGATCTCCGACGCGCAGATCGCCGAGACCGTCTACACAGCGTTCGCCGGTACCCGGCATCAGGTGAGCACCCGGCTGATCGTGCGCCGCATCCTGCGCGACGACCCGGCCCAGATCCCCGGGCAGGAAGAACTCCTCGCGACCTACCGGTATCACGCGGTGTTCACCGACAGCCCGTTCACCCTCGTGCAGGCCGAAGACCAGCACCGCGGCCATGCGATCATCGAGCAGTCAACGCGGACTTGATCGCCGGAGCGTTGGCGCACCTGCCGAGCGGGAAGTTCAGCGCGAACGACGCCTGGCTGACCTGCGCCGCGATCGCCCACAACCTCACCCGCGCCGCCGGGCACCTCGCCGCGGGCTCCCACGGCAGTTCCCGACCCGCCACGATCCGGACTCGGATCATCAACGTCGAGGCCCGCCTCGCGTACCGCGCCCGCACCATCCACCTGCATTTACCCGAACACTGTCCCTGGGCCGCCGCGTTCGACAACCTGTTCACCGCCGTCCAGACCACCCCTGGCTGAACACCCCATACCAGCCAATTTCAGGCGGCCCGACCACAGGCCACAAACCCCAACCCGCCCCACAACCGCACTCGGAGAAGACCGATCACGTGATCGGCGGCTCCCGCACGCCTACCGGATCACCGATTATCGAAACGATCAACTCGCATCGGCAACAGCCGCGTCGGTGGATCGAGGCTGAGCTGCACGGCTTCCCTCGTCGTCGAATCGGCCCGAGGGCTCGTCACAGACCACGGTGTAGTCGGGGTCTGAAGCCTCCGGACTCGAGTAGTGATCTGGTGCGGAACCAGATAGTGCTCGACCAAGCCGCGATAGGAGCGCCTCGTACTCGCCCGCAACCGGATCCGCGACTGCGCCCACAACGTGAGCCACTGGCCGACCGTCACCGCACCCCGCGCACCGTCACCCGGCAGACGCACCCTCTTGAGCGCCCTCGCCGCCTCACTGCGACTGGCGTAGCCGCCCCGGCGCACCCGCTCACGCCGACCCGGGGTATCCGACTCCACATCCACCGCGAAGTACCACGACCCATGCCCCGCCTTCCCGCTCCCGGTGCACCGGCCGGCCAACTGCCGCCCGTCAGCACCCCTGCACCCGCAGCGCGCAAACACGCTGCCCATCACTCGCCTCATAACCCTGCTTCACACTCGAACCGACACGACAACGCGCCGCCCCCGGTGCCGACAGAGTCGGCACGCGGCGACACGCACACATCCAACCAACCGGTGCGCCACCGGAGACTCGCGGGAATGCGCGAGCAGCCGCACGACGAGCGTTATCGCCGCGCCGCTATGCCACTGGACTGGCATCACAGGAACCTGATGTCGCGCTGCGATACGCAGACTCGGGAGCCGGTCAGTGCGCTGCAACCCGGGGAGATCATCCTGATGCTCTGCAGCTCCAACCCCACCGACCACACCACCCTGGCCGCCGACGCGCTCGGCCGCATCATCCAGGCCATACACGCCCGCGGCTACACCTTCGTCACTCTCGACACCATGTTCAGTTGACCAGTTGCGGGACATCAGACCCCGCGGGCAATCAGCACTGCGAACGCACCACCGGAGCTGTCGCAGTTGCTTGTGACACGTGATTGGCTCTGCCAGCGCCTGCGGGGCGCGGGTCAGCGAGGGCGGCGCCCCCGCCGTTCGGCGCCGTCCCGACCCGCATCCGAACGGTCGTGGCCCCGATCGCTATGCGTCACGTGGGCCGGAGGTGTGGGGCCAGCCCGTGGTGTGGCGCACCTGGTGCTCCCCTGGCTCCTCGACACTCGCGCCGTGCGCCGCCAGGGCGGTGGCCAGGTCGGGATGCACACGGATCGTGACGTGCGAATCGGCGGTGGCCAGGCCGGTCGCGTCCGCGGGGGCGGCCGCGAGTTCCAGGGTGCGGTGCTGCGCGGCCAGGCGGCGGGCGGCCTGCACGATCGCGTCCCTGCCTGGGGCGCTCCAACCCTGTAGCGCGGTCAGGTCCAGGATCAGCGGACCGGCGCCGTACGCCAGGGCCCAGCCGATCGCGCCGGTGAACCGCGCGGCCTCGCCGGCTCCCAGGTGCCCGCTCAGGGCGAGGATCCCCACGGCGGCGCGGCTTTCGTGGCGCCACTGGATCGTCACCGCGGTGGTCCCTATCTGGGGTCGCTGCGTGTCTCGGCGTCTGGGTCCGGTGCGGCGGCCTGCTGCGCTGGGCCGACGGCGGGTGTCGCGTCCAGCGCGACGCCGTGTTCGGCGGCCTGCTGCTGCAGGTCCGCGAGCACCGCCCGCGCTACCCGGGCGGCGCCCTCGTCGCCGCTGACCCGTGAGAAGGCCAGCACGTTGGATGCGCGTGTGACGCGCTGGCGTAGCGTCGCGGCGAACTCGTCCATGGCGCCTCCCGGAGCACGGGGCGGCATCCACCCGCACCGTTCGAATATGATGGCACCATCATCTGGCTGAATGAACAATTCTTCAATATGACGCGCCGGGCGGTCCGCGCCCGCAGCGCGGGAGCCCGTGACCGAAATGGAGAACGCGATGACCGCGACCCGCGGCGAGATCGCCGCGTGCCTGCACGACGCCCACCTGCTGTTCCCGGCGAGCCGCGGGGACATTCTGGAGGCCGCAGGCCGCCCCGGGGCACGGCCCCGGCTGGCCGGTGTCCTGTCGGTGCTGCCCGATCGCACCTACGGGCACCTGCGCGACCTGTGGCCGCACCTGCCCGAGGTGCCTGTCGACCGGTGATCCGCGTGTCGCGGCGTGCGTCGGCTCGTCGGTGGGCGGCGGCCGGGCTGCGCAGGCACTGTCATACGGGGGTGCTCGTGCGCCCGGTGGTGAGCCTGCGGCGCTCCTCCAGGCGCGCGTCGATGTCACGGGTCAGGCGGTCGGCGATCGCGTGCTCACCGCGGGCACGGAACGAGCGCAGGTCACGGGTCAGGTAGCGCAGTTCGTCGTCGAGTACGGCGAGCGGATCGCGGGCCGCCGGGATGTCGGGGCGCGCCCGACGTCTCAGGCGGCCCAGGATGCGAAGGATCACCCCGTCATCGTAGGCCGGAAGCACCTATAGTTGAAGAACTCTTCAGTTTCGTAAATGATTGATCTGTTCACGGGCCGGCAGAGCCAGGGAGGTCGTGGTGGATACGTTCGCGGCGGTGCTGCGCGGGCAGATCGCCACAGGGCGTCGGGACCTGGAGCGGGCGCGCGGAGCCAGGGACTGGGCGGGCGTGCGCTCGTGCGGGCTCCGCCTGCGCTACCTGCTGGATATGGCGGCGGAGCAGCGGATCGCCGAGGATGGGCCCACCATGCCGGGCGCGGCGTGTCGCGCGGAGCGGGACGAGAGGTGAGTGGCGGTGTCGGTACCGCTGTATGAGGCGAAGGCGGAGTTCTTCCGCACGCTCGCGCATCCGGTGCGCATCCGGGTGCTGGAGCTGCTGTGCGAAGGCCCCAAGGCGGTGCGCGACCTGCTGGCCGAGATCGAGATCGAGGCGTCCAGCCTCTCGCAGCAGCTGGCGGTGCTGCGCAGGTACGGGATCGTGACCGCCACCCGGGAGGGCTCCACCGTGGTCTACGCCCTCGCCGGAGCGGACGTCTCCGAGCTGATGCTGGCCGCACGCCGGATCTTGACAGACCTGCTGGTCGAGCGGCGCGGGCTGCTCACCGAACTACAGGCGTCCACCGGCCGGTGACCACGGCGCGCGGCCCCTGGGACGGCGGCCGCCCGTTCGCCTGCGTGCGCTCTCGTGTGGGGCCGAACTGCCGCTCTTCGCTCCCCTCCCGCACCTTCCCCTTCAGGCAGGGCAGCGCCCCGGCGGCGCTGTGATTCTCCGCCCGCGCGAGGGCCGGGCGGGCACTGCGGGCGCACCGGGCACTGGACGAGATCGGCCTGGCCGACACGAGTTTCACCACACGGACGATCGCCACGCTGGCCGCCGCGTCACCGCGCGGCCCAGTAGAGCGGCGAGTCATAGGTCGTTTCCGGCGTAGGAGAGGTTGAAGCTCTTGTTGGTCAGGGGGAAGTCGGGCACGATCGCGCCGGCCAGCGCGACGGGTAGCGCCGGCCAGTTCATGAAGGAGGGGTCGACGATCTTGACGCGGTCCACCGTCGCGTCGGGGGCGAGCTCGAGGCGGTGCACGATGGCGCCGCGCCAGCCCTCGGCGATGCCGACGCCGCTGGCGGAAACACGGTTTTCGGGTAGTTCGGTGTGGAGATCGAGCGGTCCGTGGCCGGGCAGCAGGTCGGCGAGTTCGTCGATGTAGTGGATCGAGGCCTGGAACTCCTCGGCGCGGATGACGAATCGGGCGAGTACGTCGCCGCCGGTGCGCAGGGTGGTGGGTGGGGCGGGCAGGTCCGGGTGTGCGGGGTGTTGGCGGCGGGCGTCGGTGTCCAGGCCTGAGGCGCGCGCGACGTAGCCGAGGGCGCCGAGGTCGGCCGCCTGGTCCAAGGTCAGGATGGAGGTGCCGGTGAACCGGTCGCGCACGACGCTGTGGCCGAGGGCGAGGTCAGTGATCTCGGCGAGGTCTGCGGCGATCGCGCGCAGGCGACGCGGGTCCGGAACCGAGAGCAGGCGCACGCCGCCGGGGACGATGCCGCCGCGTAGCAGCCGGTGTCCGGTGGTTTCGGCGTTCAGGCGCAGCAGGCTTTCGCGTACCCGTTGGGCGTGGGCGTTGAGGACGCCGTGGCCGACGTCGTTGCACAGGGCGCCGAGGTCGGCGGCGTGGTTGTGCAGGCGTTCGAGTTCCAGCAGCAGGGCGCGGGCGGCCTCGGCCGTGGCCGGGACGTCGAGCCCTGTCGCGTCCTCGATCGCGCGGGAGTAGGCCAGGGCGTGTCCGACGGCGGTGTCCCCGCTGATGCGTTCGGCCAGTGGCAGGCCTGCCTCGGGGGTACGGCCCTGGAACAGCTTCTCGATGCCCTTGTGCACATACCAGAGGCGGGCTTTGAGTTTGAGGATGGTTTCCCCGACCACGGAGAAACGGAAGTGTCCGGGTTCGATCAGTCCGGCGTGCACGGGACCGACCGGGATCTCGTACACGCCGGGGCCTTCGACGGTCAGGAACGGGAACGGGTCGGGGTTCGGGTCCAGCGCGGGGCGCGGGCCGGCATCGGCGCGCATCGGGTGCCAGTGTTCGGGCCAGGCGGGGTGGCGCACGAGGGGGCGGGGCAGCGGGTGGCCGACGGGTTCGACGCCGTATTGGTCGTGCATCTCGCGTTCGAAGCGCCCTGCGGGGAAGCTGATCGCGGCCAGGCTGGGCACCCTCGGGTCGGCGGGGTCCAGTGTGACGCGCAGTTCGATGCGTGAGTCGGGTGGGCCGGACAGGAACAGGTAGACCGCGTGCATGGATTGCCCGCGCGGGTCCTGTGCGCCGATGTGGGTGACGCCGGCCAGGGCGAGGCGGTATCCGGCCTGCAGCAGTGCGGCGGCGCTGGCGGGCAGGTCGTGCGGGTCGGTGTCGATGGCGATGCGGCGGCGCCCGGCGGCGCTCCAGGTGTGCGCGGTGTTCATCAGCGGGTGGGTCATGGGTGGCCTGCCTGCGCGGCGGTGGCGATCAGGCTGCTGATCGGCCAGGCGGTGATGCCCAGGGCGCCGACGGCGACCAGGGCGGTGATCAGCGGGGTGCGGGCGGTCAGGTTCAGGGCGTCGGGCGCGGCGGGCCGTCCGCCGCCTTCGGGATTGCCGAGCAGCATGGCGGCGGTGTGGGTGACCAGTGCGGCCAGGGCGATCAGGATCAGGGTGAACGCGGCGGCGACCGGCCAGCCCAGTCCGGCGGCGAATCCGGCGCGGGCCAGGGCCAGTTCGGAGGCGAACAGGGAGAACGGGGGAAAGCCGAGCAGGGCAAGCAGGGCGGCGGCGAAGATCCCGGCCACGACCGGTTGGCGCGCTGCCAGGGCCTTGACCTGGTCGATGCGGGTGGTGCGCTCGGCGTGCTGGATGTGTCCGCTGGTGATGAACGCGACGGCCTTGGCCAGGCCGTGCCCGGCGATGTGCAGGAAGACCGCGGCCATCGCCAGGCGGGTGCCGATCGCGGCGCCGACGGTGACCAGGCCCATGTGTTCCATGGTGGAGTAGGCGAGCATGCGTTTGTAGTCGCGTTGCGCGATCAGCAGCAGCGCGGCGAGCGCGAGCGCGGACAGGCCCATGGTCAGCAGCAGGGCGCGGGTGAAGCCGGCGCCCAGCACCTGGTCCGCGATGGCTTTGACGCGCAGGATCTGGATGAACGCGACGGGCAGCAGCACCCCGGACATCAGGGCGGAGACGGGAGCGGGTGCCTGGCTGTGCGCGTCGGGTAGCCAGGCGTGCAGCGGGGCGAGCCCGGCTTTGGCGCCGAACCCCAGGATCATCAGCGCGGTGGCCATGCGCGTGACGGCCGGGTCCAGGGCGTGGGCGTGTGCGGCCAGGGCGCGGTAGTCCAGCGCGGCGCTCTCGCTCAGGCCGGCGTGGCGGGCGGCGGCGTAGAGCACGATGATGCCCAGCAGCGCCAGGGCGATGCCGACCGAGCAGATCACGGTGTACTTCCAGGCGGCCTCTACGGCGGCGCGGGTGCCGGTGTGTCCGACCAGGAACGCGGTCACGATCGTGGTGGCCTCGATCGCGATCCAGGCCAGGCCGAGGTTGCCGGCCAGCGCGCCTGCGGACATGGCGGCCAGGAAGCACGCTACGAGCGCGCCGTAGCGGCGGTTCGCGGCCGCGTTGATCTGACCCAGGTCGGCGTCCGGGCCGTGCGCGGCGGCGAGGTACGCGGGAGAGCTGGCAGCCGCCAGCAGGGCGATGGTGCCGATACCCATCAGCATGAACGCGGCCAGGGGGTCGGCGCGCAGCCATCCGCCCAGCAGGTCGATCGCGCCGTGGCGCATGACCCGCACGGCCAGGGCGATCCCGTCGGCCAGGATCAGCGCGGCGGCCGCGGTCCCGGCGTGGGCGGTGGCGCGCCGCCAGCCGAACGCGGCGTAGACCAGCGCGGCGAGCAGCGGGGCGACGAGCGGGGTCAGCAGCAGCAGGGTGTTCATTTAGTCGTGCAGCTCCCGCAGGTCGTCCAGGTCGGTGTCGCCGAACAGAGCGCGCATGCGGGTGGTCAGTACCCGCAGGACCAGGACGGCGAGCAGCAGGTCGAAGGAGACCCCGAGTTCGACCAGCAGCGGCACTCCGGCGGCGGCGAGGAACGCGATCGCGGTGATCCCGTTGTCCAGCAGCAGGAACCCGGTGATCTGGGACAGCGCCTTGCGGCGGGTGACCAGGATCAGCAGGCCGATCAGCGCGACGGCCAGGCCCATCGGCAGCGCCCGGGCGGACGCCGTGCCCAGCAGGCGCACCAGCGGCTGGGAGACGGCGTAGGCGAGCAGGACCAAGGCGGCAGCGGAGAGCAGGGACGCGCCGACGTTCATCAGGGGCCTGGTTTCACGGTCGGTGGCGCGCGCGGAGATCGCGCGGCGCATCAGCGCGGGCAGGACCGCTCCGCGCAGCACCCCGACCCCGGCGGCGACCGCGTACAGCTCGGGGTGGGCCTGGTCGGCGCCCAGGATCACGGCGATGGCGGCCAGCGCGAAGCCCTGCACGGCGAGCAGCGAGGTCTGCGCGGTCAGGTCCCGGCGCCACAGGACCCCGACGGCGGCCAGCAGGAACGCTCCGGCGGCCAGGTCGAGCAGTTCGGCGTCGCCGCTCATCGCCGCCCCACCGGGGTGGGCGGCGGACTCTGATTCGAGGTGGGCACGGTTCTGGGGCCCCTTGGGGTTCGGATCATCGGTGTGGTCATGTCAGGTCAGGAAGAAGGAGGCGGTCACGGCCAGCACGGAGAGCAGGAACGAGCCGGCCAGCAGTTCCGGGACACGGAAGAGGCGCAGCTTCGCCATGAACACCTCACCCGCCGCCAGCAGCACGGCGAGCAGCGCGAGCTTGCCGGCCAGCACTCCCAGGCCCAGGGCGAGGGCGGCGGGACCCGTCGCGGTGGCGATGCCCCACGGGGCGAACAGGCTCGCCCACAAACCCAGCAGCACGGTCAGACGCATCGCCGCGCCGAGCTCTACCAGCGCGAGGTCCGGGCCGGCGTACTCCAGGACCATCGCCTCATGCACCATGGTCAGCTCCAGATGCGTGGCCGGATTGTCCACCGGAAGCCGCCCGGTCTCCGCGAGCACCACCACACCGAGGGCGAACGCGGCCAACAGGCTCGCCGGGGAGGCAAGCCGCCCGCCGTGCTGCACCCCGGCCGCCACGATCTGCGGCAGGTTGGTCGAACCGACCCTCGCGCCCAGGGCGAACACGGCCATCAGGATCGTGGGTTCCGCGAGCGCGGTGATCGTCATCTCGCGGCTCGCGCCCATCCCGCCGAACGCGGTCCCCGTGTCCAGCCCGGCCAGGGCCAGTGCCGCGGCAGCCAGGGTCAGCAGCGCCACCACCGCGATCAGATCCGCACCCGGCCCGAGACCGGTGCGGGTGGAGATCAGCGGGACCGCGGCGGCGGCCATCGCCGTGCAGGCCACGGCCAGCAGCGGCGCGGTGCGAAACGCAGGCCCCGTACCCTCGGGGACGATGCGGGTCTTGCGCAGCAGTTTGCGCAGGTCGCGCCACGGCTGCCAGATCCCGGCCCCCTCACGCCCCTCCAGCCGGGCACGCACCTGCCGCATCACGCCGGCCAGCAGCGGAGCGCCGATCAGCACGAGCGTGACCTGCCCGAGGGAGACCAAGATCGAGGCCGTGTTCACCGTGTCCGCGCTCACTGGGCCGCCGCCAGCACCACGAGAAGGAGTACCACGGCGGTGAAGCCGTAGCCCAGGTAGCGGTGCACGCTGCCGTTGGCCAGCGCACGCGCCGCCAGCCCGGCCCGGCGCACCGTGTGGATCACCGGGTTGTAGAGGCGGTGCTCGATCCGGTCGGGCACCGCCCTGCTGTAGGCGACTCGTTCGACCAGGTACGCGGACTCGGCGTGCGGGGTCACGTCCAGGTCGGACTCGGGAGCCAGCACGTCGTCGAAGACCCGCTGCAGCGGTTCGGCGAACGAGGTTGCCGTGTACTGCATGCGCGCCGTCAGCGGCGGCGCCCCGCAGTCCCACAGCGGCGCGGAGCGGCTCGGAGTACGCGCCGCCATCCGCAACAGCCCCCTGAGAACCAGCGCGAGTACGAGGGTTCCGGCGACCACCCAGAGCGGGGAGAGCGTCGAGCCGAGCGCGGACAGCCGACCCGCGACCCCCTCGGTGACCGCCGCGCCGGAACCCGGCAGCAGGCCGGTCACGACGCGGCGCAGAGCGGGACCGGCCGCTCCGGGCAGCAGCGCCAACCCCGCGCACGCCAGCGCAGTCAGACTCATCCCGGCCAGCATCGATACCGGCGCCTCGTGCGCCTGCTCAGCGGCCGGGCTGCGGGGCTTGGCCAGGAACCCGGTACCCACAGCCTTGACGAAGGTCGCCACCGCCAACCCGGCAGACAGCGCCACCGCGCCGACTGCGACCGGCAGGACCACCACCACCGTTATCCCCGGCACCGCCAGCCCGTGGATCAGGGACTGCAGCAACAGCCATTCGGAGGGGAACCCCGCGCCGCCCGGCAGCGCCGCCGCACCCAGCGCGCCCAGCGCGAACAACCCGCTTGTCACCGGCATCCGCGCGCGCAACCCGCCCAACTCGTCCAAATCCCGCACGCCGGTGGCATGCAGCACTGCGCCCGCGCCCAGGAACAGCAGGGTTTTGAACGCGGCGTGGGTCACCGTGTGCAGCAGCGCCGCGGCCAGCGCCAACGCCGCGAGTTCGTCGTGCCCGGAGGCGTGAAACACCCCGGCCGCGCCCACCCCCAGCAGGATCAAACCGAGGTTCTCCACCGTCGAATACGCCAGCAACCGTTTCAGATCACTGGCAACCGCGGCCTGCAGGATCCCGTACACCGCCGTCAGGGCGCCGAGAATCAGCACGGTCAGCCACCACCAGCGCGCCCCGCCGCCCAGCAGGTCCAGCCCGACCCGCACGAGCCCGTACACCCCCAGGTTCACCATCGCCGCGCTCATCAGCGCGGACACCGGGGTCGGGGCCTCGGGGTGGGCCCGCGGCAGCCAGGCGTGCAGCGGCACCATCCCCGCCTTCGATCCGAACCCGATCAGCACCAGCACGAACACTCCGCCGCGCGCCACCGGTGAGAGGCCTGGCGCGCCCGCTCTGATCCCGGCGAAGGTCTCGCTGTGCGCGGCAGCGGCCAGCCACACCAACCCGGTCAGGATCGCCACCAGCCCAAGATGGGTCATCACCGCGTACCACACCCCGGCCGAACGCACCGAGTCCCCGCCGCCGCGGTGCCCGGACACCACCAGCAGCAGCGACGAGGCGGCCATCAGCTCCCAGGCGGCCAGCAGCGTGGACACGCTCGCCGCCGCCGGCACCAGCAGCAGGCTGAACGCGAACAGCGGCCACAGCGCCTGCGCGCCGCGCCCACCGCCCGCATGCCGGGCGTAGCCGACCCCGTACACGGAGGCCGCCAGCACTACCGCCCCGGCCACCGCCATAAACAACCCCGACAGGGCATCCACACTCACGTACACCCCGGCCAGCGGCAACACCAGCGGAAGGTGCGCGGCGAACGAGCCCCCGGCCAGCGCCGCGCCCCCGGCCAGCAGCCCGGCCGTGCCCAGCAGCGCGCTCAACACCCCGACCGCCACCACCCGAAGGCGGGCCGGCAACACGACGGCGGCCAGCACGGCGGCGCCCGCCAGAGCGGCCGCGACGCCGAGCGCGACTGCGATCAGGTTCACCGGCCGGTCACCCGGCGCAGAGCTTCGACGATCGCCTCGGGCCGCGGTGGGCATCCTGGTACCTGCAGGTCCACCGGCACCACATCGGCCACCGGCCCGTGCACCCCGTACCCGCCGGCGAACACCCCGCAGTCGATCGCGCAGTCCCCGACCGCGACCACCAGGCGCGGCTGCGCCATCGCCTCATACGTGCTGCGCAACGGGCCGGCCATGTTCACCGTGACCGGACCGGTCACCAACAGCACATCGGCATGACGCGGGGAGGCCACCACCCGCGCCCCGTAGCGCTCCGCGTCGTACACCGGGCTGAACGCCTGCCCGATCTCGATCTCGCACCCGTTACACGAGCCCGCGTCCACGCAACGCACCTGCGCCGACCCGCCAAGCGCCCGGGCACGCTGCGCCACGGGCGGGGGCAGAGGGGCGGGCGGCGGCGGGGCCGGCTCGGCCACTCGCCCTACCCCGCGGATCTTACGCAGCAGACTGATCACGACGTCCCTCAAACAAATACGATCGAACGACAAGGCCACACCACGGCGCTCGCCTGCGCCCCGCACACCCCGCGCTCAGGGCGGCGGCAGCGGTTCCCGCAACTGCGCAAGCAGCTCGTGCTGCTCGGCCGCCAACTCGGACAGGATGCGGCCGGCCGCGCCCAGCAGCGCCACGACGTCCGAGCCAGCCACCGAATAGACCACGCTGCCGCTCTCCCGCGCCGAGGCCACGATCCCCGCCCGGCGCAGCACCCCCAACTGCTGGGACAGACTCGAGCGCTTCACACAGGTCTGCGTCAGCAGATCCCGCACCGCCATCGGCCCCCCGCACAGCAACTCCAGCACCCGGATACGCACCGGATGCCCGAGCGTGCGCAAGAATTGCGCCTTCGCCTCATACAGCGGCACCGCCATCAGCTACAAGCCCTCGGGCCCGGTGACCTCAGTGCCCGCTGCGCCAGCCAGCAGATCAAGGATGTCGACCCCGTTGCCCGAGGCGATCCGCCGCAGATACGCCAGCCGGTTCTCATAGGAGCGCACCCCTTCCCCATCGCCCAAGGTGCGCAGCCGGTCCAGCTCGGCCAACGCCGCGACGACCTTCCCGCGCAAATCCGCGGCGAACTCCGGCATATCCACCCGATCCCACCTCCCACCAGCAACCGGCCACACCACAGCACGGATCAGTCACACCAGCATGTCTTAACTTGAAGAATTCTGCAATTTGCTACCTGCATTGAGGATGAACACCACGCCGCCGACCGGGAGGCGGGTCGCCAAGTCGCACCGCTGGGCCAACCAACTGGCAAGAGACCGTGACTCTCAGCCGCCTGGGGGCGATGCCCGACCGTTCGGCGCGCACCTCGAAGCGGAGCCCGGCATCGACCCGCGGGCCCCAACCAACCCCTGGCACGCCGCGCTCGCCAGCTTCCTCACGTTCACCGCAGGGACGACCTCTCCGCTGTCGGCGACCCTCTTGCCCGCCGCAGTGCGCGTCCCGCTCACCGTCTTGGTCGCCGTGGCGCGTTCGGCGATCTCTGCGGAAGCGCCGCTGCCCCGTACGGCGCCAGATCCTTGGGCAGATAACGCCACTGACACCCCGTACGCGTCTGATACAGGATCGCGTTGACGATCTCACGCATCTCGTAGCGCCCCCGGCGCCCGGAGACCGAGGGGTGCCCCGCCTTCCACGCCTCGATCACCGGCCGGATCAGCTCCCACCGCTCATCCGACAGATCACTCGGATACCGCACCTCGTCGTATCGCACCGGCCCAGCCCAGCACCCCGAAACCCGGCGACGGGCCGAAACCACCCCAACGTCACGACAACGAGCGAGGACAAACCTTCAGAAACTCACATAACACCCTCTCACAACAGGAAGGGGTCGAAGTCTCGAGACGCCTCGAAAAGAGGCACACGATAAGAGGTCACCCATACGGAGATCACGGCCCTGAGCTGCACGGAACTGCGCTCAACCGACGTCAACCGCGCTCAAATGAGCTCGAAAATCGAACACTTGGGCGTGAACTCAGTGGTCAGATATAAAGTTTCATTTATCAGCTTCCAGAGAATCATCCTGGCCTGCCGCTATCACTGTATGACAGCCCTTGCTCACTCGCAAAAGGGACCGTTCAGCGCGGTTGACCGCAGTTCGCGGCGCCGCCCGCTCCCCGCCGTGCTCCCCGATCCGCTTCCTGCAACGGACTGGGAACAGCACTGCGGAAAGTCGCACTGCTCCCCGCTCCCCCATGCTCCCCTCCGCTCCGGGCCGCACCATGACGGAGCCGGCCGACTACGCCCTGCTGCTGCCGCTCGCTGCCACCAAGCTGATCGACCGCATGGTGACCGACACCTTGGTCTACCGCCGCGCCGACCCCGCCGACTGCAGATGCGTCCTGATCCACCTGACCGAGCGCGGACAAGAGCTGCACATCCGGGCCAGCCAGTGCGATCATGCAGCGCGAACAGGACGAGCTGCCGGCCGCGATCGAGGACACCGGGGAACTGGCCGACCGGCTCGCCCGCCTCAGTGACGTTCTGGAACCCGAGGCGCGCCGCCGATCCGCGCAACAAGCCGCGCCCACCGCGCCCTGATCGGCACAGTTGTCAGAACAACTCGAAGTACTCGCGCTGCTCCCAGTCCGTCACCGCGGCGAGGAAGCGGTCGATCTCGGCCGTCTTGAGATCGATGACGTAATCGACGATCAACCGGCCGAACGCCTCGGCGAACAGCGGATCCGCGCGCAGCGCGGCCAGCGCGGCCATCAGCGACGCGGGCAGCAGTTCGGCGGCGCAGTCGTACGGGTCCGTGCTCGGCGGCCCGGGGTCGGCTCCGTCATCCAGCCCTGACATCCCCGCGGCCGCCTGCGAGGCCAGGTAGAAGTACGGGTTCGCAGTGGGATCCCCGCTACGGTTCTCGATCCGGCTGGCCTGCCCCGCGCTGATCACCCGCAGCAGCGCGCCCCGGTTGTCCAGGCCCCACACGATCCGGTCGGGGGCGAGGGAGTACTTCCGGTAGCGCTTGTAGCTGTTGACCGTGGGCGCGGCGAACACCGTCGCCGCCGCGGCGTGTCGCAGCAGGCCGCCGAGGAACGCAAGCCCGGTCCGGGACAGCGGCTCGCCGGGTCCCGGGGCGAACGCGTTGCGCCCGGTGGTCAGGTCGAGCAGCGACTGGTGCAGGTGCCACCCGCTGGCAGCGGCCCCGGCCACCTGCGGGCGGCACATGAAGGTCGCGTGGTAGCCGCGCCGCCGGCAGACCTGCTTGACCGCCGACCGGAACAGCACCATGGCGTCCGCGGTCTCCAGACCGGTCCCCGGCTCGAACGTGGCCTCCAGCTGGCTCGGTCCGAACTCGTTCTCGATCGACCGCAGCGGCAGGCCGAGACCCTCGGCGGTGGCCGCCACCAGCTGGACCACCTCGTCCATGTCGTCCAGCCACACCTCGGTGTTGAGCTGGTAGCCGCGGCCGAGATGGGCGACCTCGACCGGAGCTCCCGGCTGTCCGGCGGCGGCGGGCTCGCGGTGGGCGTCGGTGATCCGGAAGACGTGGAACTCGACCTCCAGCCCGGTCCGGTAGGCGAAGCCGCGTTCGGCCAGCCGGGCCACCGTGTCGGCGAGCACCCGGCGCGAGGAGAGGGGCACGGGGCGGCCGTCCGGGTAGTAGAGGTCGCACAGCACCCAGCCGGTGTCCGCGGTCCACGGCAGCGTACGGAAGGTGGTCGGGTCCGGAACGGCGACGACGTCCGCCACGCCGGACAGCTCCGGCCGGCCGAGGCCGCCCCCTTCGTTGAACACCGGATACACGGTGCGGTGCGAGGTGTCCTTGAGCAGCAGAGTGGAGGCCATCCGGTGGCCGTCCCGCAGCGCGTGCTCGAAGGAGTCCCGGGTCAGGGTCTTGCCGCGCAGGATGCCGTGCTGGTCGGCGAACGAGACCCGGACGAGTCGCACGCCGAGTTCGTCGACGGTCCGGCGGAGCTGTTCGGCGGCGGCGTACTGCTCGTCGGTCCAGAGGTGGTGTTCGGCGACTAGGCCGGCTATGGCTACTTCGGTCATCGGCCTTCTCCGACCAGGTCGCCGGTCCACGCGCCGGCCGCGCGGCGGCGCCGGTCCGTTTCCGGCCAGCGCTCCCGCCAGTCCGGCCCGGCCAGCACCGCGTCCACCGCCATCGGACCGCGCAGCCGCGCCGCCGCGGCCTCGTCGGCGGGGCGGGCTACGCCTGGCTGCCCGGCGGCATGTGCGGCGACCGACCGAAGCAGCATCCTGCGGTACGCGGTGACCGCGCGGTCGGATACGCCGAGGTGCTCGGTCGAGCGGTCCTGGATCCGCCCGATGCTCTCCACAGCCCACTGATCGTGCACGTTGATGTCCAGGCCCATGCCGGTGTAGGTGAGCGTGTCCTGCTCGACCGGGTCGAAGCCCCAGTCGTTGTCCCGGTTGCGCAGCGGGCGGTAGTCGGGGAGGGTGCACGACGCGAGCCGCTGGGCTCGCAGCGTGGCCTTGTCCGTCTCCTTGGCGAAGTCGCACATGATCATGTACCAGTAGTGGTTCTCGTCGTCCACGGGCACGTGCCACTGGGTGATGGTCATGTCGTTGCCGAACGGGATGGCGAAGGCGTTGGGGAACACCAGGTTGGTGACGCGCACGTGCCGGACGTCGGCGCCCAGTTCGCGCACCGCGAACACGCGCAGGCCGTGCTCGGCCGTCTCCACGTCGATGTCGGGCCGGGGGTGCTCGGCGACCAGCGCGGACAGCGGCTTTCCGGTGCCCGCGACCACTTCGGCGAACTGCTGGCCGTATGTGTCGCGCGGGTCCTGCTGCAGGAAGCGGTGCAGGTACGACACGTGGCTGGGGTCGATGCCGCCTTCCAGTCCCTGGAGCCAGTTGCACTCCCACAGGCCCTTGAACGCGAAGGTGTGCGTTTCCGGCGCGATGAAGGCGTCGAAGTGCGGGAAAGGCGGCGGGTCGCCGCCGCCGAGGTAGGCGAAGACGATGCCGTTGACGGCGCGGCACGGATAGGCGGGCTGCCTGATCTTCTCGTGGAACCGGCTGTGCTCAGGCTCAGCTGGCTGCTCCAGGCAGTGACCGGTGTCGTCATACAGCCAGCCGTGATAGAGGCAGCGCACGCCGCTGCGTTCCAGGCGTCCATAGGCGAGGTCGACGCCTCGGTGCGCGCAGTAGCGGCCGATCAGCCCGTAGCTGCCGTCCGGCTTACGCCACAGCACCAGATCCTCGCCCAGAAGGCGGACTGCTTTAGCCTGACGCGGCCCGTCGAGTTCCTCGATCAAGGCGACCGGCTGCCAATAGGCGCGCAGCAGACCGCCGCAGCCGGTGCCGGGACCGGTTCTGGTCAGCGTCTCGTTGTCGGCTGGGGAAAGCATGGCGCTCCTTCTCGGGAGTCGGGTGGTGCGTCAGTCGTTCGGCGCGCGCTCGGTGCCGGGCTGCTGCCAGGCCCAGAACTCCGGGTCGTGTCCGGGCCACACCTCGCAGCCCTCGGTCTTGTCCAGCGCGTGCAGGCGGTGGATCGCCCGCTCGGCGGCCGGGACCAGCCCCGGGCCGGTGGTCGTGCCGCAGGGCACTGCCTCGCTGATGTTGCGGCGCAGGTCGGCCGCGTCGCAGGCCAGCACGATCGACCGGTGCCCCAGTTCGACCCGGAAGGACTGGTGGCCGGGGGTGTGGCCGCGGGTGTCCAGCGCGATCAGGCCGGGAGCCAGGGCGCTGTCACCGTCGAGCAGCCGCACGTCCAGGTCCCGGTCCAGGTAGTCGTCCCGGAAATAGGTGTGCGCCAGGCCGGTTTCTTCGGTGGCGAACGCCCATTCGGCTCGCTGGATGAACACCGGCGGACCGCCGGACAGGTGCCGCAGGCCGCCGGAGTGGTCCAGGTGAAGATGCGAGACGGCCGCCCCGGCCAACGCCGCCCAGTCCAGGCCGAGCCGGGCGGTCTGGTCGAGCAGCGGATCGCCGGGCGGGACGACCGCGGTGTAGCTCTCGTAGTTGTAGTGTGCGGCCCGCGCCGCCGGATCGCGCACGGTCTCCACGTTGAATCCCGTGTCGAGCAGCACCCACCGGCCGTCCGGATACTCGACGGCCGCCGCGGTCACCGGTTCGAGCAGGTAGCGGTCGCGCGCGCCGCCGAGCAGGGACATCCACTCGGGGATCGGCTCGTAGCCGAGCACGAGCCGGTGCAGGGCCGCGGGCCGCCCGGACAGTGGGAGCGGCAGCGGGAGCATCGGGAGCTGATTCACGGGGATCGGGGCCGGGTCGGCTGCCACGGCGCTAGCGCGGCTTCGGCCAAGGTTCGGCGACGGCTGCGGCCACCGCGCGGGCCGTGGTCTCGATGCACCGGGCCGCTTCCGCGCTGCCGTTCTCTGCGCTGGCCTGCTCCACATCCCGGCCCCAGACCCCGCTCCTGCTGACCTGATCGGTGCGGTAGTCCCAGAAGGTGTCCCGGTCCTGCAGCGAGACAGCGCGCTCCATGTGCACCACGTCCGGGTCGATGTGCAGCATCAGCGAGGTCTCGAAGTAGTTGGCGTGCATCAGGCCGCGTCCATACGTGACCCGGCCGTCCACCTCGCTGCCCGGGTACATGGTGACGTAGAAGACGCAGCGCACCCGGGCGTCGTCGTAGCGCACCCGCAGCTTGTCCGCGGCCACCTCCATCGGCCCGGCGTTCCACGTGTGCGCGTTGAGCAGCACGAACTGCCGGACGCCGAGCCGGTAGAGCGAGTCGACGATGTCCTCGAGCATCGCGATCATCGTCTCCGGGCGCAGGGTGAGGGTTCCGGGCAGCGCGCCGTGCGAGCCGGACACCCCGTAGGCCAGCGGCGGCACCACGGGAACCCCGGTGAGCGCGGACACACCGAGCGCGATGTGCTGCGCGATCTCCGCGTCCACGCACAGGCCGAGGTGGGGTCCGTGCTGCTCGGTGGCGCCGACTGGGATGATCGCGGCGTCGATCCGCTGCACCAGGGCGGCGCTCTCGGGCGCGGTGAGCCGGTCCCAGCTCACGGGCGTGCCGCTGCCGCCGAGTTCGGCGGCCAGTTCCGCGCTCACCTCGGGGGCGAACAGCCGCCCCCTCATGCCGCGCCCTCGATGCCCAGCAGACGGGCCATGTTGCCGCCCTCCACCAGTGCCCGGTCCGCCGCGTCCGGAACCGCCTTGGCGATCTTGAGCCGTTCCAGGTCGAAGTCGCTGCCCGGCCACTCGGTGCCCATCAGGATCTTGCGCGGGCCGAGGCGGCCGTAGGCGCGGCGGACGTCCGCGAGCAGGGTGGCCGAGGTCTCCAGGTAGACGTTCTCGTTGCGTTCGGCGACCAGGATGGCGTCCGGCACGTTCCACACCGCGCCCATGTGCGCGATGATCGTCGGCACCTCGGGGAAGCCCTTCGCGACCTCCTCGATGGCGAAGGGTGCGCAGAACGGGTCGTCCAGCGCGTTGATCAGCACGATGAGGCCGGCGTCCCGGCAGGCGCGGAACACCGGGTCGAGCAGCCCGTGGTCGGACACCTGGTAGCCGTGCAGCGAGGGGTGCAGCTTGAGCCCGGGCAGTCCGGCGGCGGCGATCCGCTCGATCTCCGCGACGGCCCCGTCGTCCTGCGGCATGACCTGACCGAAGGCGAAGAGCCGGTCGGGGTGCTTGCCCACCAGCTCGATCAGGAAGTCGTTCTCGATCCGCTGGGCCAGCGAGCAGACCATGGCCAGGTCGACCCCGGCGGCGTCCATCCGGTCCAGGATCCGGCGCGGGTCGAACGGCGTGTACGGCGGCGGGGCCTGGCCCGGGCGGGCCCCGCTGAGGTAGTCCGAGCGGCCGCGCACGTCCTGCGCGGTGTTGTAGGCGTCAATGATCATCCGTGCCGACTCCTTGCGCTGTGCTGACTTCTACGGCTGTGCTGACTTCTACGACTGCGCCTTCGGCCGGGCCCTCTACCGGGGCCTGCGGGGACAGCCGGCGGCGCTTGGGGCCGTGCAGCCTGGGGATCGCGGCCATCAGGGCCTTGGTGTACGTGTGCTGTGGCGCGGCCAGCACGGCGGCGGTGCGGCCGCGCTCCAGGATCCGGCCGCGGTGCATCACGCTGACCCTGTCCGCGTACCGGGCCACCACGCCGAGGTCGTGCGTGATCAGCAGCACGGCGGTGTCCAGCGAGCGGGTGAGTTCCACGACGAGGGCGAGCACCTGCGCCTGCACGGTCACGTCCAGCGCGGTGGTCGGCTCGTCCGCGACCAGCACCTTGGGCCGGCAGGCCAGCGCGATGCCGATCATCACCCGCTGGCGCATCCCGCCGGAGAACTGGTGCGGGTACGCGTTCGCGGCCCGCTCCGGGTCGGCGATGCCGACCGCGTCGAGCATCGCCACGGCCCGCGCCCGCGCCGCGGACCGGGACGCGCCCTCGTTGACCCGCACCGTCTCGGCGATCTGCCTGCCCACGGTGTGCATCGGGTTGAGGCTGGTCATCGGGTCCTGGAACACCATCGCCAGGTCGCGGCCGCGCAGCGCGCGCAGTTCCGCCTCGGAGGCGGCGACCAGGTCGCGCCCGCCGTAGCGCGCCGTGCCCTCCACGGTCACGCCCCGACCCCGGGTCAGGCCGAGCAGGGTCAGGCCTGTGACGGTCTTGCCCGAGCCGGATTCGCCGACCAGCGCGTGCACCTGACCGGGCACCAGGTCGAGGTCGATGCCGTCGACGGCCGTCACCGGACCCGCGCCGGTGGTGAAGCCGACCCGCAGCCCGGCCGCGGTGAGCACCGGTTCCATCTCTACTGGCTCAGTCACGGCGCAGCCTCGGATCCACCGCGAGCACGGCCAGGTCCACCGCGGCGTTCACCGCGGTGAACAGCAGGCCGATCGTCAGGGCCGTGCCCTGGAGCAGGAAGTAGTCCCGCCGCTCGGCGGCCTGGACCAGCAGGCTGCCGACGCCGGGATAGGAGAACACGGACTCGGTGATCACCGCTCCGCCGAGCAGGCTGCCGAGTTGGAGTCCGCTCATGGTCAGGATGGGCACCGCGCTGTTGCGCAGCACGTGCTTGACCGCGATCGCCCGCTCGGTCAGGCCCTTCATCCGCGCCGTGCGCACGAAGGGCTGGGTGCGCGCGTCCAGGAACGCGGAGCGGGTGACCCTGGTCAGGTAGCCGGCGGTGGTCGCGGCGAGCGTGGTCGCGGGCAGGACGAGGTGCTGGAACCAGGGCCAGATCAGCTCGTAGCGGTTCTGCACGACGGCGTCGATCAGCACGAAGCCGGTGGTGGGCTGGTAGTTCAGCGAGTTGGGCATCCGGCCGAGGATGGGCAGCCAGTTGAGTTCGACCCCGAAGACGATGGCCCCGAGCAGCGCGACCACGAACCAGGGCAGGCTGAATCCGACGGTGGCGCTGGTGCGCAGCAGCCCGTCCACCCACGTGTCCTTGTAGTGCGCGGCGATCATCCCGGTCACCACGCCGACCAGGGTGGCGATCAGCCAGGCCGCGAGGGCCAGTTCGACGGTGACCGGCAGGGCCGCGCCGAGCAGGCTGGTCACGCTGCGCCCGCTGTACAGCGAGGTACCCATGTTCCCCGTGAAGATCCCCTTGAGATAGTCGCCGAACTGCACTGGCAGCGGGGCGGACAGGCCCAGCTCCCGGCGCAGCTGGGCGACCTGCTCCGGGGTGATCTGGCTGTTCGTCGCGGTCATCTGGGTGACCGGGTCGCCGGGCAGCAGGTGCGCGACGATGAACACCAGCAGCATCACCACGAACGCGACCACCGGGACGGCCAGCAGCCGGCGCGGCACCGGGGAGCGCACGGTGCGCACGAGGAACGCCCACACTGCCGCAACCCGCCCGGGTTCGGTCGCCGCCGCAGCCTGCGGCGGGGCCTGCGTCGGCGCGCTCATCGGCCGCCGCCCGGTGTTCTGCTCACCGCGTCGCGCAGGTCGTCGCCGAGCAGGTTGCAGGCGACGGCGAACAGGGTGATCAGCAGCCCCGGCAGCAGGCACAGCCAGGGGTAGCTGAAGATGAACTGCTGGCCCGCTTTGACCATGTATCCCCAGTCCGGAGTAGCGGCGTCCTGGCCGAGGCCCAGGTAGGACAGGGCGGAGGACAGGCCGGCGGTGACCGCCAGCGTGGACGTGGCCTGGACCATCAGCTGCCCGGACAGGTTGGGCAGGATCTCCCGCAGTCCGATCGCCGTGCCGCGGTAGCCGAGGGCGCGGGCCGAGCGCACGTAATCCCGATCCCGCTCGGCCACGGTCAGGTTTTTGGCCAGCCGGGCGAAGTAGGGCACCTGGGAGACGGCGATGGCCACGATCGCGTTGCCGGAGCCGCCGCCGAGCACGGCCACCATCAGGATCGCGACCAGCACGATCGGGAAGGCCAGCAGCACGTCCATCGTCCACATCACCGCCGCGCCGAGCGCCCCGCCGCAGTAGCCGGCCACCATGCCCAGCCCACTGCCGACCAGGCCGGCGGACAGCGCGCTGGCCACGGACACGATCAGCAGCGGCCGACCGCCGGCGAGGATCCGGGCCAGCTCGTCGCGGCCGAGGTCGTCGGTGCCCAGCAGGTGGCCGGGCGAGCCGAACGGCAGCAGCGGCGCGAAGTCCTGGGCCAGCGGATCGGTCGTCACGATGAGCGGTCCGACCGCCAGGACCAGCACGAACAGGGCGAGAGCGCCCCAGGCGAACCAGGCCTGCGGTCGGCGCAGCACGGTCCGCCGCCGCCAGCGCGAGCGCGCCCCGCTCCAGACGGGGGACGCGCTCGCCGGGCCGCCGACCGGGCTCGCCGTACCGCTCAGGGGGCTGCTCACCTGACAACAAGGGCGGAAGCCCTGTCCTTCAGGGCGGGGAGGACGCCCACGTCTTCTTGCCCTCTCAATTTTCTGTCGGACCCTTCGTTTAGCGTGATCGTGTGCAGCTTCGGTACAACTTCCGTCTGGATCCGTCGCCGGGTCAGCGTGTGGCGCTGGCCCGGGTGTTCGGGTGCGCGCGGGTGGTGTACAACGATGCGCTGGCGTTGCGCCGCGACGCGTTCAGGGCCGGGCTGCCGCGCCTGTCGGCCTCTCAGGTCCAGCAGGAGGTGGTGACGCTCGCGAAGTTGACCGCGCGGCGGGCGTTCCTGGCCGAGGTGGGTGTTGACCCGCTGATCCAGGCGGTACGTGATCTGGAGGGCGCGTACGGGAACTTCTTCGCGTCCCTCTCCGGCAAGCGTAAAGGTCCGAAGATCGCCGAGCCGCAGTTCCGCTCCCGCAAGGACAACCGGCAGGCGGTGCGCTTCACGCGCAACGGTTTCCGGTTGCGCGGCAACGGCACCCTGCACCTGGCGAAGATCGGCGAGGTGCGGGTGCGCTGGTCGCGAGGCCTGCCGTCTGAACCGAGCTCGGTCACGGTGGTCAGGGACGCGGCGGGCCGGTACCGCGCGAGTTTCGTGGCGGAGACCAAGCTCGCAGAGGATGCCGCTCGGTTCCCGCTCGATCCGGATCGGGCGCACCCCGAGACCGGAATCGACCTGGGCCTGGTGCACTTCGCGGTCCTGTCGGACGGCCGGAAGGTCGACGCGCCGAAGTTCCTGCGCCGCGAGGAGCGCAAGCTGGCCAGGTGTCAGAAGGAGTTGGCGCGCAAGCAGAAGGGTTCGAAGAACAGGAAGAAGGCGGTGGCGAAGCTCGCCACGGCGCATGCACGGGTGGCCGACTGCCGCCGGGACTTTCAGCACAAGCTCTCCACGCAACTGGTGCGCGAGACCCAAGCGCTCTACGTGGAGGACCTGTGTGTGAAGGGCCTGGTCCGTGCCCGGCTGGCCAAGTCCGTGCACGACGCTGGATGGTCGACGTTCGTGGCCAAGCTGGAGTACAAGTGCGCCCGATACGGGCGGTACTTCGGGAAGATCGGCCGGTTCACCCCGACCTCGCAGACCTGTTCGACCTGCGGGGTCAAAGACGGGCCGAAGCCGCTGCACGTGCGGGAGTGGATGTGCGCCGGGTGCGGCGCACACCACGACCGGGACGTCAACGCCGCGCGCAACGTGCTGGCCGCCGGGCAGGCGGACAGAAGAAACGCCTGTGGAGACCAGGCAAGACCGGGACTCGTCCCGGCACCGGTCAGTGAAGCAGGCGGTGTTGAAATTCAAAGCAGCCACCGAAGCGACCTTTCGAGCGCGCAGTGTGCATCAGCACGGGCCGCGCCGTCGGGCGCGGTAGGAATCCCGGCCCTTTAGGACCGGGAGGATGTCAATGGGTCAGTGCGGCCTTCTGCATCTGCATCCGGGACCCGCCCAGAGCGGATGCGTCGATGTCGGTACAGCCGATCGAGGCGACGACGTTCTGTGTGTAGACCACCATGGCCACGGCCATCAGCTTGTCCGCGAACAGCCGCTGCGCCTGGCTGTAGAGGGATTTGCGGGTGGCCGGGTCGGTGGTCTGGGTGGCCTGGTTGAGCAGCGTGTCGATCTGGCCGACGGTGGCCGGGTCCAGCTTCGCGTGGCCGGTACCGAGGTTGGCGTAGCTGCCGGTGGAGCCGAGCATGTTGCCGGCCGAGTCGGCCGGGTCCGGGATGTAGGAGTCGCGCTCCCACAGGGCGAGCTCGTGCTTGGTCGGGTCGAAGAAGCGGCCGACGTAGGAGCCCGGGTCCAGCAGCTCGACGGTCGGCACCAGGCCGATGGCCTTGAGGTCGGCCTCGATGATCTGCGCGGTCGCCGGGTACCAGTTGTTGTTCTGGGCGATCAGGCTGACCGCCTTGCCGGTGGCCCCGGCCTGCTCGATCAGCGTGGCGGCGGCGGCCTGGTCGTAGGTGGACAGACTGGCCAGCGACGAGTCGTAGCCGACCTCGCCGGGCGAGATGACGTAGCCGTCCGGGGCGACCGCGTAGCCGAAGAAGGCGTCGGTGGCGATCTTGGCCCGGTTGATGCACATGTTCACCGCCTTGCGCACCCGCAGGTCGGACAGCAGCGGCTTGGTGACGTTCATCATCACGAACACGTCCACGTGCTTGGGCGTGTTGTAGACGGTGACCTTGGGGTTGGCGGCCAGCGCCTTGGCCGAGGAGTGCGCCACGAAGGAGGATGCGTTGATCTGCTCGCCCTGCAGTCCGGCGACCAGCGAGGAGGGGTCGGTGACCTGCTGGAGCACCAGCTGGTCGATGACCGGCGCGCCCTTCCAGTACTTGGTGTTGGCGGCCAGGGTGATCGACTGCTGGGCGGTCATCGAGGACAGCTTGAACGGGCCGGTGCCGACCAGGTGCTGGCCGAGCGCGGTGCCGTACTTGTCCATCTGGGCGCCGGACAGGATGCGGCAGGAGATGTCGGTCAGCCGCGAGGTGAAGACCGTGTCCGGCTGCTTGAGGGTGAACTGCGCGGTGCCGTCGTTGAGCGCCTCGACGGTGGCGATGTTGCGGTTCACGGAGCCGCGCATGGGCCGGGTGGACGCGGTCGGCAGGCTGTGGTCGCCGTCGACGAGCTGCCGGTTGAAGGTGCGCACGATGTCATGCGCGGTAAACGCGGTGCCGTCGTGGAACTCGATCCCGTCGCGCACGGTGACGGTGATCGTGAGCCCGTCGGCGGAGGTCTCGATCTTCGAGGCGAGGTCCGGCGTCGGGGTGGTCGTGGTGAAGTCGATGTTGGTCAGGCCGCCGCAGATGGAGTCGACGGCCATCCAGTCGCCGAGGGTGGTGTAGACGGCCGGGTCGAGCAGGGCGTTGGTGCCGTCGATGGCGAAGGTCAGGGTGCCGCCCTTGCGGATCTGGGCGGCCTCGCTGTTTCCTTCGCCCTTGCCGCAGGCGGCCAGGAACGCGCCCAGGCCCATGGTGCTCAGGCCGAGGACTCCGGCGTGCACGAGGAATCCGCGCCGGCCGAGGCCGACCGGCACGATCAGATTGCCGTTTTCGTCGCGGGGCAGCTCTTCGCTCATCAGGGATGGCCTTCCGGACAGTGCCGACTGGGGGCCGCCGACGGGGCGGGCGGTGCGCCAACCATAGCCATAATTGGATCCAATCATCTAGGGATGTAATCCAAAGCTAACTCGAACGTCACACGGCGCGGGCCGCCGCCTCGTCCACGTCGGGCACCGCGGCCAGCAGTTGCTGTGTGTAGGGGTGCTGCGGCCGGGCGACGAGCTCCTCGGTCTCACCGAGCTCCACCACCTCGCCGCCGCGCAGCACCGCGACCCGGTCCGAGACGTGCCGGATCACCCCCAGGTCGTGCGAGACGAACACCATGCTGAGGTTGAACTGCTCCTTCAGGTCGGCCAGCAGGTCGAGGATCTGCGCCTGCACCGAGACGTCGAGCGCGGACACCGCCTCGTCCGCCACCAGGACCTGCGGGCGCGGCGCCAGCGCGCGGGCGATCACCACCCGTTGCAACTGCCCGCCGGAGGCCTCGGCCGGATACCGCAGCGCGAACTGCGGGCCGAGCCCGACCGAGCGCAGCAGCGCGACCACCTCGTCGGTGCTCGGCCGCTCGCCGGTACGGGCGCGCAGCGCATCCGCCAACGCCGCGCCGATCCGCCGCCGCGGGTTGAGCGCGCTGGCCGGGTCCTGGAAGACCATCTGCAGGTCGAGCCGTACCGCCCGGGGCAGCCGCAGGTCGCGCGGCAGCTCGACGCCCCGGTACCCGACGGTGCCCGAGCGCACCCGTTCCAGGCCGACCATGGCGCGCGCGAGGCTGGACTTGCCCGAGCCGGACTCGCCGACCAGTCCGAGCGTTTCACCGGCCATCAGTTCCAGGCTGACCCCGCGCACCGCGTGGGTGCCGTCGGGATAGCTGATGTGCACGTCCTCGACCGTCAGGATCGGGAAGGTCGAGGTCGAGGTCGAAGCCGTCATAGGATCTCCTTGCGTTCGATCGAGCCCTGTCGCATCACCAGCCGGATCGCGTCCGGCTCGGCCAGCACACCCGGGTCGGCGAGCGGGTCGCCGCGCACCGCGATCAGGTCGGCGGCCAGGCCCTCGCGCAGCGTCCCGGTCTCGCCGTCGAGGCCGAGCAGCCGCGCCGCCGCCGACGTGCCCGCGGTAATCGCCTGCAGGGGGCTGAGCCCGAACCGCACGAGCAAGGCCACCTCGCGCAGGTTGGAGCCGTGCGGCACGACCCCGGCATCGGTACCGAGCGCTATGGGGATGCCGCTGGACACCGCGACGTGGAGGCGTTCGACGGCCAGTTCGCGGAAGCGGCGCAGGTGTGACTGATGAGGCGTTTCCTGCTGAGGCGTGGGCTGACGCGCCTCGGCAGGTCTCGTCAAAGTGGACAAGGTGGGGACCAAGAACGTGCCCCGCTCCCCCATCTCCTGGATGGTCGCGTCGTCGATGCCGTAGCCGTGCTCGATGCTGCGTACCCCGGCGGCCACCGCGTCGGCGACGGCGCGGGTGCCCTGCGCGTGCGCGGCCACGCCGATCCCGCCGTGCCGCCCGGCCTCGGTGACGACTGCGGCCATCTCCTCACGGGTCAAGCCGCCGTGTTCCGGCATGCCGCGCGGGCTGGTCATCCCGCCGGACGCGGCGATCTTGATCCAGTCGCCTCCCTCGCGGACCACCGCCCGGGTGGCGCGCACGAACTCGTCAGGCCCGTCGGCGACCACGCCGCCCCCGGAGCCGCCGGTGAGGTCCACGCCGTTGAGCGCCCGCCAGTCGCCGTGCCCGCCGGTGATGCTGAGGATCCGCAGGGCGACCAGCAGCCGCGGGCCGGGGACGCTGCCCTCCTCGACGGCGGCGCGCATGCCGGCGTCCGCGCCGGAGAGGTCCCGGACGGTGGTGACGCCGGCGTGCAGCGTCTCGCGTAGGAACCTGGCGCCGCGCAGGGTGCGCAGCGAGGATTGCGAGCCGATCAGGTCCAGCCGGTCGCCGCCCGGGACGGTGGTCATGTGCACGTGGCAGTCGATGAAGCCGGGCAGCACGGCGGCCCCGGCCAGGTCGAGGACGCGCAGCCGGGCCCGGTCGGGCGCCTCGGCGGGTTCGCCGTCCTCCCGCGTGCCCGCTTCTGTTCCGGGCACCGCCGCGCCAAGCACCGTGCCCGCCGGGGCCGAGCGGCTGATCCGGCCGTCCTCGACCAGCAGTTCCCAGTCCTCACGAGGATCGCCGCCGGTCCCGTCGATCAGGCGCAGGTTGGTCAGCAGCACGGGCGGATTAGCAGCCATCTAGGATCCTTGTTTTGTGAACATGTATCCAATCGGGCTGCTGTCGGAAGACCGGGACCTCTGGGACACGGCCGCCAACCTGCTCTCTCGTACCTACCGCACCGGTCGGCACGAGGTGGCGGCCGCGATCCGCACCCGCGACGGCGCCGTCGCCACCGGAGTACACCTCGAGGGCTCGGCCGGGCGCTCGTCGATCTGCGCGGAGGGCGTGGCGCTCGGCGCGGTGCTGACCAGCAGCGCTGATTTCAGCGAGATCGAGACCGTGCTGGCGGTGCTGTACCGGCCATATGCCGACGGCGGCGCACTGCGGGTGATCGCACCGTGCGGTGTCTGCCGGGAGCTGCTGTTCGACTACTGTCCGAGCGCGCGGATCTACGTGCACCGCCGGCCCGGCGAGCCCACGACCGGCCCGTTGGTCGACACCGGGCGGCTCCGCGGTTTCGCGCAGCCGGCGCGGCTCGTCGACGGCCGGGCCGTACCCGTCCAGGTGGCGGAGTTGCTGCCGGAGAAGAACCTGCGCGTGTGGTGACGCGGGTCCCGGCGGGGTCAGTGGCAGTGGCACGTCGGCCCCTCCGGCTGCGAACCCTTCGGCTGCGCCACCTCCGCCGCACAGGCATGCGGAGCGGGCACGTCCAGCGCGGGGTTGCGGTCAAAAAATCCGTCCGGCTCCAGGCGTAGCTTCACGGACTGCACCGGCATGATCGGCCAGTCCTCCGGGCGCGGGAAGTGATGCTCGCCCAATACCGCCCACAGCACCAGCTCGGCCGCGTCCAGGGAGCGGTCCTGCCGCTGCCAGACGTGCAAGCCGTCCGAACCGGGCTCGGCGTGGTTCGGGTACTGCCCGCCCGCGTACCGCTCGTGCGGATCGCGCGCGGTGGCCCACAACGCCTTCGTCGTGAACGGCGCCCGGCGCGCGGACACGCTCTCCGGGCGGGTGAACGGCCGGGTCGTCGACTCGACGAACAGCCGATACGCGGTCGGATCCCCGTAGCGGTTGCGCCGGTCGGTGCTCTCGATCCGCCAGTGCACCGCGCGACTCGCGTCCTTCATCCGCGCCGCGTCCCGCTCGGACCGGATCGGGGTGGCCACCGTGCGGACCGCGTTGCCGTAGGGATCTGACGCCGGATCAGGTTCGCCTTCGGCGTGCAGTTCGACAAGGCGGTTACGGTCGCCGTCCACCGCGGTGTCCAGGCGCACCGCGAAATAGTGCTGGTGGTTGGGCGTCTGCACGTTCGGCGCAACCCGGCGGCCGTACGCGGGCTCCTCGCCGTCAGCGATGCCGGAGGCGGACAGCAGCCCGGTCAGCTTCACCTCCAGCGCGATCTTGCCGTCCTGGTAGAGCGACCAGTAGAACGCGTAGTCGTAGTTGGCCACGGTCGCCACGGCCGAGATGATCAGCCGGCGCGAGCGGCGCACCTCGGTCTGTCCGGTGCGGCCGTTGTGGTGCTTCCAGAGGATGCCGTCGTCCTCCTCGTGCAGACAGATCGCCTGCCGGGTGGTGCGCGGCGTCCCGTCCCCGCCCAGCACCGGCACGTCGAAGTAGCGGATGACGCCGAGGCAGTCGCAGCCGAGCTCCAGCGAGTCCGTCAGCGGCCCGGCGCCGTACTCGCCCCAGTCGAAGAAGTTCTTCCGATACTGCGTCGAGCTGGGGTCGAGGTAGGGCACGTACATCTCGTTGACCGAGGCGCGCGCGAGCACCGGCCGGCCGGTGAAGGCCAGGTCGTGCAGGACCAGGCCCTCGCGGTGGGTGAAGCCGAGCCGCACCGTCCAGCCCTGCCAGCGCACCGCCCAGCCGTCGACGGTGAAGCTCGGCCCGTCCGGTTGGACCACGTCCAGGGTGCGCAGCCCGGCGCGCGGCGGACCCCAGTCACCGGCGCTGTAAGTGGCCTGTTCGGTCGAGATCGGGATCAGTTCGTCGTCCTCGACCCGGACCACTGTCATGCCCTCCAGGTCGATGATCGGGACGACGCCCTGCACCGGCCGGGCATAGCCGTTGTCATCCGCGTTCATCCGGTGCCACACCGAGCCCCAGGCGATCCGCCGATCGGAGAGGTCGTCAGGTTCGAATCCGCCGATGGATTCGGGATCGACCATCACCAGGGACACGTCGTGGATGCCGCGGCGGGCCAGGGCGTCGCGGAAGGCGGGATCCGCACGGCAGGCCGCCGCGGCAGTGCGCGCCTCCTCCGAGGAGATGCCCGGACTGCGCACGTCGAGCGACCGCCAGCTGGTGGCCACGGCTTTGCCGACGGCCGGGTCCGGGTCCAGCTCCAGGTCGACCTCCCAGGCCCGGTGCCGCCCGGAGTCGACCACGACGAGGGTGGCCCGGCGGCCGCCGGTCCGCCGGGCGTGGTCCTCGTCCAGCGTCAGGCCCCAGAACCAGAGTCGGTCGCCGACGCGGTCGTCGGCGCGCACGGCGTCCACCGCGGCCGCCATCTCGGATTCGGTGACCGGGTCGAGTGGGTGGGCGCCCACGCTCTGCACAGACACTCCAGGAGCCAGTGCGCTCATCGGACTTTCCCTTCTGTTGCGGGCCTTGCCGCCGCTGTTCCAGTGACCGGCACCGTCAGCGCGCTGCCGTCCGCGCGCGGATCGGCCGCGCCCCGCGCTCCCGCGTCATCGACCAAGGCCACCTGTACGTGGCCCGCCTCGTCCCAGGTGGTACCGAGCGCGCGGGTGCGCAGTCCGTGGGCCGCGGCCACTGCGGCCAGGTCGGCAGGGACTGAGCCGGTCTCGACCACCAGGGTGGGTTCGGCGGCGCCGATCTCGCGCGCGCCGAACACCCAGCGCGGGCGACGCAGCAGCGCGGTCAGGTCGTCGGCGCGCGGTGGAGCCTCGGGCGGCGCACTTGGGGAGAGCACCGCGTCGGCGAGCTGGGCCAGGATCCACGGTTGGGCGCGCCCGCCCTGGCAGCCGAGCGCGGCGACCGCCGGAGCGGCTCCGGTGTGGACGGCGATCGCAGGGCTGAGCGTGTGCGGCGGCCGGGCGCCGGGGCGCAGCCGCCCGGGATGCTCCGGGTCGAGGGAGAACGCGGAACCCCGGTTGTGCAGCACGATCCCGGTGTCCGGCTCCAGCAGCCCGGCGCCGAAGCTCTGGTAGACGCTGGCCACGATGCTGACCGCGCGCCCGTCGGTGTCCACAGCGGTCACCGCGACCGTGTCGCCGGCCGGCTTGGGCACGCCACGGGCCGGGATCGGCACGCGGCTCCCATCGGTGTCAGCCGCGGCGAAGAACTCTGCGAGCGGCACGTCGGCGACACGCGGATCGGCGAGCAACGCGTCTCGCACCGAGGCCACCCGCAGGCTGCGGTCCAGCAGTTCGGCGGCCGAGAGCCCGGATCGCGCCCCCAGCACCGCGAGCAGCGCGACCGCCTGGCTGGGCGGCGGCGGCACGAACCACGACACATCGCCCCGCTGGTGTCGGATCGGTTCGGCGAGCTCGGCGCGATGCGCGGCCAGATCGTCCCCGGTCAGCGGGCTGCCGAGTCGGCGCAGGCCGGCAGCCAGCCGAGCGGCCACCTCGCCGGTATACAGGTCGAGGGGATCCTCAGCGAGGTGCGCCAGCGTGGCGGCCAGTGCGGGTTGACGCAGGGTGTCGCCGGACTGGAGCAGCACGGCGGCGCCCGGGTCGGCGGCCAGGACCGTCCGGTTGGCATCCAGCGCTGCGGCCAGCCCGGCGGCCACCGGCACGCCCCGCTCGGCCAGGGTCGCAGCATACTGCCACGCTTCGGCGAGCGGGAGCAGCGCCCCCTGCCCGGCCAGCGCGGCCAACCCGGCGGAGAATCCGGGCACGGTCACGCTCAGCGGCCCCCGGCCGGGCATCCGCTCGTGCCCGGCCGCAATGCCTGCCACGTCCAGTTGCTGCGCCGCAGCGCCGACGGACAGCGTCGCGCGGATCTCGCCGGAGGGCTCGCGCACCAGCGCGATCAGGTCGCCGCCGATCGAGCACTGATGCGGGTACACCACGGCGAGCACCGCCGCTGCCGCGATCGCGGCGTCCAGCGCGTTTCCGCCCCGGGACACCGCCCGCCCGCCCGCCTCGGTGGCCAGCCGGTGCGGCGCAGCCACCGCGACCTGTCCCGCCGGACGAGACATCACCGGACTCATCAGGGGGCTCAACGGCGGATCAGCACGGTGCGGGCGAACGCCCCGTCGGCGTCGCGGAACTTGGCCGGCAGGCACACCAGCTCGTACTCGCCGGCCTCGATCCCGCTCAGATCCGCGCCCTCCAGGATCAGCACCTGGTTCTCCAGCAGGACGTGGTGCGATTCCCAGCCCTCGGTGCGCTCCGGCGACTCGATCGTCAGGTAGTCGGTGCCGACCAAGAGCACGCCCCGGTCCACCAGCAGCCGGGCCGCGTCCGGGGCCAGCCCGACCCATGCGGCGGGTTTCTCGGCCGCACGCAACGCAATGGTCGAATTCACCGTCTTCATCAGTACGCGGCGCGCGTCGCCGAGCCCGGCCCGCTCCAGGTCGGCCGCGCCGATCTGGCCGGGCACGGAGGTGAGGTCCAGCACCGCCGCCGGTCCGATCAGGGTGTGCAGGTCGAGCAGGTCCACCGGGGTGGCGCCGTTGACGAAGTGCCTGGGCGCGTCCACGTGGGTGCCGGTGTGCGCGCCGACCAGCCAGCGGGTCACGTTGGAGGCGTCCCCGGCGTCGATCGACTCGACGACGGTGACCTCGGGGGTGCGGCCCCAGTGCAGCATGCCCGGGAAGATCGGCAGGGTGATGTCGAAGATCTGCATCGTCGGCCCTTCGTCGGCATTGGATCCTAGTAACATGGAAATGGATCCACTATCGTGTGCGCATCCATCCACCAGAGACACTGCGTGATCGAGGGGCGATGACAGGCGTCAATCCACCGGTCGGCCTGGTCGACCGGCTGGCCGGGGAGATCAGGGAACGGATTCTCACCGGGGCGATCCCGGTCGGCGCGCAGCTGCGCCAGGCCGACCTGGCCGCCGACTTCGGGGTCAGCCGTACTCCGATCCGGGAGGCGCTGCGCCAACTCCAAGCCGGCGGGCTGGTCGAGGTGGTGCCGAACCGGGGCGCGGTGGTGCGCATCCCCACGCCGTGGGAGGTGCGGCACGCCTACGAGGTGCGGGCGGAGCTGGAGGGTCTGGCCGCGGCCAAGGCGGCCGAGCGGATGGGCCGGCGCGAGCTGGCCGCGATCCGGGCGGCCAACGAGGTGCTGCGCAAGCAGCTGACCAGCGACGCCGACGACGCGACCGCACGGCGGGCGGCCAATGACACCTTCCACACGACGCTGCTGGACCTGTCCGACAATCCGTGGCTGACCGCGATGACCGAGCGGATCAACCAGAGCTTCCCGCGCTACGTGTCCTCGGTGTCGCTGGCCGGGGACGACCGGATGCGGGAGGCCAACATCGACCAGCACGAGGAGATCATCGACGCGGTCGCCCGGCGGGACCCGCAGGCGGCCAGGGCGGCGATGCACCGGCACGTGTCCAGCAGCGGCGAGCAACTCGCCCGCTGGTACGAGCACCTGGCGGCCCGCCCGCGCGGCCGCTGACCCGTCGGCCCGGCTCACCGGACCGCCGCCGTGGCTGCGGGCGCGCGTCCGGTCCCGTTGGCAGCGGCCCTCGCCGGATCGAGGAAGGCCAGGTCCGGCCGGGCCACCCCGCTCGCCAGGTCGGCGACGGCCTCGCCGAGCACCGGGCCGAACTTGAAACCGTGTCCCGAGCAGGCGGACACCACCGTCGTCTCGGGGCTGTCGGGCAGCTCGCCTACCAGGAACCGTCGGTCCGCGGTCACCGAATAAAGGCACGACGTCCGGTCCACGACCGTCAGCGGCACGCCGAGCAGTTCGGCGGCGGCGTGCAGCAGTTCGCGCTCCTCGTCGGCGGTCGGCGGCGGACGCTCCCCGTCCGGGTCGCACACCGGTCCCCCGTCCAGCCCGATCTTCAGCAGCCGGCCGGGTGCGGGCGGGATGCCGTAGACCAGTCCGGCGGGCGAGTCGACGCTGAACACAGGCAGGTCCAAGGGCAGATCCGCGGTCCCGCTCGGCCGCACGTGCAGGTTGATGATGCGCTGCACCTGTACCGCTGCGGCGAGTTCCGGCACCAGCCGATCGAACCACGGCCCCGGGCACAGCACGAGTCGGTCGGCGCGGATCCGGCCCTGCGACGTGTGCACCTCGACGCCGTCGCCACGCCGCAGCCAGTGCAGCGCGCGCACGCCTGTGCGGACGTCCGCCGCGGAGCGTGCCAGCCGCCACAGCTGGTCGAGCGCGACGCCCGCCCGCAGCACGCTCGCCGCAGGGTCGCTCACGACGGTCGCGCCAGGAGCGACCCGGATCGGCAGCCCGGCCACCTCGTCGGCCGTCAGCACCCGGCAGCCCGGACCGTCCAAGGCCGCGCCCTGCCCGGCCGCGCGCACGAACAACCCGCCCGTGGGCTCCAGCAGCGGCCGCCCGGCCCGCGCGGCCAGCCGGTCCCAGGCCTCGTACGCGCCGTCCACCAGACCGGCCCAGACCGGGGACGGGTAGGCGCGGCGGATCATCCGGGTCTCGCCGTGCGAGGAACCACGCTCGTGCCCCGCGTCGAACTGCTCCAGCGCGACGACGTGCAGCCCTCGCTGCGCCAGGGCGTCCACTGCGCACGCTCCATGGATACCCATCCCGACCACCACGACGTCCGCGGTCTGCGCCGGGCGGACCACGACGGGCCGCGAGCGTACAGTGGTCCCTGCAGCGGTCCCGCCGGTGATCTCGGCGAGGCCGGCGCCCAGAGCCTCCACGTCGTCAGCCGTGTTGTAGATGTGCACTGATGCACGCACCACTGCGTCCAGCCGACGCCGCCCCAGATCCCACTGCGCGTGCGCGGCGGGGACCTGCGTGACCCAGATGCGCCGTTGCGCCAACCGCTCGCGAATGTCCGCCGCGGAGTATCCGGTGGCGGCGAAGGTGACGATGGCGCTGCCCGTATCGGGCGGTTCGGTGACCACGACGCCCGGGATCCCGGCCAGCCTGGCACGCAGCAGTCCGGCCAGGTCGCCGAGGTGCGCGGCCACCGCGTCGATCCCGAGCGCGCTCAGCTGACGGGCCGCCACACCCAGCCCGAGCCGCAGCGCGTGTGACGCCTCCCAGGTCTCGAACCGCCGCGCTCCAGCCGCGGACGTCCACGACTTCTCTCCGGTCCAGCGCGCGCCCCGCACGTCGGGCGCCGCGATCCGCAGCCGGTCGGCGAAGTCCTCGGCGATCCACAGGACGCCGGTTCCGCGAGGGGCGCGCAGGAACTTGCGGCCGGTGGTGACCAGCGCGGAACAGCCCAGTTCCGCCACACGCACCGGCAACTGGCCCACAGACTGAGTGGCGTCCACGACGAACGGCACCCCCGTGGCACGGGCCAGTTCCCCCATCCGGCGCACTGGCTCGACCGCGCCCGACGAGGTGGGCACGTGCGTGCCGATCAGCAGCCGTACACGCTCACGGGCCAGCAGCTCGCCGAGCGCGTCGAGATCGAGTACGCCGTCCTCACCGACCGGGGCGATCCGCACCTCGATCCCGGCGGCCTCCCGCAGTGCCAGCAGATGAAGCGCCACACTGACATAAGTAGCCGGAGTCACGACCACCTGATCCCCAGGTCCCAGCGATAGCCCCCCGAGCACCCGCTGCATCGCAGTAGTCGCGTTGTCCGTCAGCGCTATGTCAAACGCTTCGGCACCGATCAGGTCGGCGATCGCGGTATAGACACCGGCCAACTCCTCAGCACGCAGCGCGGCGGCCTCGTACCCGCCGATCCGGGCCTCCAGCCGCAGGTGGCCGATCACCGCATCGAGGGTCTGTACCGTCGGCAGCGAGCTGCCCGCCGCGTTGAGGTGGTGGCCAAGCCGAGTCCCGGGGGTGCGCAGCCGCTCGGCCGCGACGTCCACGGGGCTCATCCGACCCACACGCTCTTCAGCTCGGTGAAGTTGTCCACCGCGACGTCGCCGAGCTCCCGGCCGATCCCGGACTGCCCCCGGCCGCCGAACGGAACGGCCGGGTCGAACTGGTTGTACGTGTTGATCCACACGGTGCCCGCGCGCAGCCGCCCGGCGACCCGGGTGGCGCGCGCCAGGTCGCTCGTCCACAGGCCCATGGCCAGGCCGTACTCGGTCGCGTTGGCCAGCGCGACGGCCTCGGCCTCGTCGGCGAAGGTCATCAGGCCGACGACCGGTCCGAAGATCTCCTCGCGGGCGACCCGCATCGCGGGGGTGAGGCCGTCGAACACGGCGGGCCCGAAGAAGTGGCCGGGCCGGTCGAGTTTCCCCCCGGTGCGCAGCAGGCGCGCACCCTCCGCGACGCCGATGTCGACGTAGCCGCTGACCCGGGAGAGCTGCGCGGCGGACACGAGCGGGCCGATGTTGACGCCGCCGGCCATGCCCGGCCCGACGACGAGCCTGTCGACGAGGCCGAGCAGGCGCTCGGTCAGCTCCTCGGCGAGGTCTCGGTGCACGAGGATCCGTCCGGCCGCTGTGCACATCTGGCCAGAGTGGCCGAACGCGGCCCGGACCAGCTGGGGCAGCGCGGCGTCGAGGTCGGCGTCGGGAAACACCAGGTTCGCGCCCTTGCCGCCGAGTTCCAGCACGAGGCGCTTGAGCGTCGGCGCGCCGGCCGCCATCACGTGCCGACCGACCTCGGTGGACCCGGTGAAGGAGACGGCGTCGACGCCGGGATGCGTGGTCAGCGCGGCGCCCACCACGCCGTCGCCGGTCACCACGTTGACCACGCCGGCGGGCACTCCGGCCTCCGCGCACGCCGCGGCCAGGCGCAGCGCGGTCAGCGGCGTCTGCTCGGCGGGCTTGATCACCACGCTGCATCCGGCGGCCAGCGCGGGGGCGAGCTTCCAGGCGGCGGTCATGAAAGGGAAGTTCCAGGGCAGGATCAGCGCGGCGACCCCGAGCGGCTCGCGCACCAGGGTGACCAGCTGCGCCTGATCGGTCGGCACGACCTGGCCCCGATACCGGGCGGGCGCGCCGGAGTAGTACTCGAAGGCGGCGATCCCGTAATCGACGTCCCCACGCGAGCGCTCGATGGGCTTGCCGTTGTCGACGGTCTCCAGGACGGCGAGCTCCTCGGCCTGCGCGGCGAGCAGGGAGGCGACCCGGGAGAGCACGCACACCCGCTGCCGGACCGGCAAGGAGCGCCAGCGGCCGTCCTCGAACGAGGCGCGCGCAGCGGCCACGGCGGCATCAACATCCGCCCCGGACGCCTGGGCGATCGAACTGACCTGCTCAGCGGTCGCGGGATCCTCGACGGGCACGCGGTCCACAGCGGCGCCCGCGGTCCAGCGGCCGTCGATCAACATCGGCTCGAAGTCTTGAACCCGGGCCCGAACGGGCTGAACACCGGGCTGAACACCGGCGAGGATCGAACTCGCGTCCACGTGGCCTCCTGGATCGACGGCGGGCACGACGACGCTGTTCGTATCCCCTATGGTCTTGATTGGATACAATCATGATGGGCACACATCCCGCAAGGCCCGTTTTTCCCTTACCTGCCCCCGTCACGACGCCCAGCAACCACCGGATAGTTACGCCTCCAAGCAGCGACAACGAACTAACCATCAGGGTCCTGGCGGTGACCGCCGACAATCCAAGGACTGCAGCGCGGCCGATGCACTCGCCGAGCGCATAGGTCTTCCGATCCGTGGACGCCTACATCTACCGCGCCAACCTCAGACCGGCCGCCTAAAGGCATGACGCGCAAGTGAAGATTGTGGCGGCTAAAGATCACTAGGCCCGGTTGACTGCGCGTGCGACGCCGGCCGCGATGGCAGTAGCCAGTATCCAGCCCGCCGCGGTGAGCAGATAGGCAAGCCACTGATAGGCGCCGTCCGAGGTATACGCCCGGCTGACGCCGAAGTTGATGACCGGCAGCAGCAGGTCGAGCGAGTAGATCAACGGATTGAATGGCGGGCCGGACCCGGTTCCTATCGGCCTAGGCGGGTGCAGGCCGAAAGCGAGCGTACCCAGGCCGAGGAGGCCGACCAACCAGGCCAACGCGCGTTCGGGACGGTAGCCATAGCCGACGACCGCGTCCTGCAGCGCGCCCCACCCACGGGCGGAGGCCGACAGGGTGCGTCTGCGGGCCCGCTGCTTGGCCAACAGCACGCGCCGCGCCTCGTCGTCATGCCCGATCCTGCGATAGAACGCAGCGAGTTGCTCAAAGGGCTCGGGAACGTAGGAGAGCCGGTCATCGCGCTCAAGCCAGTCTGCGCGCTCCTTCGCCGTGCCCGGCTGGTCAAGTTGCTCGTATCGCAGACCATTGAGGCGCAGTGTCGCGGGCCACGAGTGCGCACTGTCCCGGATCACCCCCACCGTCGCATGGCTCAGATCGACCTCGGCGGGCGCCGTCGCCGTGCGCAGATCAAGCTCGCGCGCACTGGCCCGGGTCAGCGTGAGCGCGAATCCGTGCGACGCGGTCAGGTCCGCGTCGCGGAAGTTCAGGAACCCGCTGATACGGGCACCGTTGAACCGCACCGCACCGAGGGCGGTGAAGCCGTCGGCGCAGTGCACGTCGCCGCCGACGGTGATTCCCCTGGCGACCAGCGCGTCGCCTTGGGGGCGGGTCAGCGTCGCACCGTCGAGCCGGATGTGCGCCCCGACGCTGATGTCGGAGATCTCCACCCCGCCCTCGGCGATGAAGTTGTGGCCGAACCGCAGGTCCATGCCGATCTCGGCGTCCGCAGCGTACACCGCGAACTCCTCATCCTCGGTGCGAACGCGCGCGCCTGTGAACCAGACGCTGCCCCCGATCCGAGCCCGCCGGATGCGCAGTTGACCGCAGGCCGTGACCTCGTCGCACAGCAGCCCGCCGCCCACCTCGCAAGCGGACGCCCGCAATGCCACACCGCCGGACACGGACAGGGTGGCCTCGGCGAACGAGGCGTCGCCGGCGATCCGCGCGCCACGCAGATTGACCTCGCCGCGCGCTTCGAACCCCTCGGTGCACGACAGATCGCCGTCCACGTGCAGGCGCGGGCCGTTGAGCGCGGGTGCACCCGGATTCGCGAGGCGAGCGCGGTTCAGCAGCACCGCCCCGGCCACCCGAGTCCCGGCGAGCGAGAGTCCGCCCTCGATGCGGCAACCGATCAGGCGCAGATTCCCATCGACGACAGCGAGCGACATCTCGAGCCCGCCGGGCAGGTGAGAACCCACCAGGCTGACCTGCCGGGTACGCGCGCCGTAGAGATAGACGCGCTCGGGAATACTGCAGTCCTTCAACCGCAGGTGGTAGCGCACCTCCGCGTAGTCCAGGTCAACGACGCCCACGATCCGGGCGCCGGTCAGCCGCAGCGCCGCGACATGCCCGGGTTCGGCCTGCTGAGCACCAAGCAGCAGTGCGACGATCACCCGTGCACGCACCGTGCGCTCCTCGCCCCACCCGTCAGCCGCGCCGACCTCATCGACAGCCGCATCCCCCGCCCGAAGATCCAGCTCCGCACCGGTGCGAAACGCCTCCCACAGCCCACGCTCCGGCTCGGTCAAATCGTCTAGATCAAGCCCCATGTCACCCCGCCCACCGCGATACCGACCACGCACAACCTTCCCAGAGCACGGGCCTCCGCGCAGCATGTTCCGAGCCCAACCCGGGCCAGAAATTCGAACAGCTGAGGACGTCCGCAAAACGTCTGGCAACCGGTTCGACTCCGATCCGGGCCTCCACCCTCGCAGGTGCACGCACCGCGCTTCGTGCGAGATTGATCGGCGCTCCCTCTCATTCCGTGAAGCGCCCCAGTTCGCTTCGTGTGCGGCGCGTCCAGGGGTGATCGGCCCCGAACAGCCGCTCGCGGTCGGCGAGCACGGTTTGAAGGAGCCTGGCCGCGCGTGCGGGCTCTCCGGCCAGGCCGACGAAGTAGGCATGGCCGTTGCGGCTGTTGTGCGTGCAGGGATGTGAGTTGCCGAGTACCCGGATGCGGTCGATGTAAATGAGCTCGAACAACTCGGCCGCCTGCGCGAACTGACCGGAGTTGCCGAGGAAGCGGGCATGGCCGTTGCGGGCGGCCAGGGTCAACTGGTGGTCCTCGCTGAGATATCGTCCGCACTCGGCTACCAGCCGCTCGTACATCTTCACAGCCTGCTCGACCCGGCCGGCGATGCCGGTGAAGCGCGCCAGGCCGATGCGGGTCGCGTACAGCTCTGGATGGCGCGGTCCGAGCAGCCCCTTGGCGTCGGCTTCCAGCGTCCTGAGCAGGCGCACGGCCTGCTGCGGATCGCCCGCTTCACCGACGAACCGGGCATAGTGGCGGCGGTGCAGCAGCGTGATGGGATTGTCGGGGCCGTAGACGTGAAGATGGCTCTCGTCGTCCAGCAGTTGCTTCAACAGCGTCGCGGCGAGCCGCGGATCGCCCGCCTCGCCGACGAACCTGGCCTGGCCGTACCTGCTCGCGAGGGCGTCCGGGTGCGTCGGGCCGAAAACGGCCAGGCAGTCGGCAGTCAGTAGCCTGAACAGCTCCGCCGCCTGCGCCGCCTGCCCGGACTCGCCCAGAAAGTGGGCGTGGTGCCGCCGGTTGTTCAGGGTGTAGCGGGCATACCGCCCCTGCAGACGGGTACGGTCGGCGACCAGGTTCGCGAACAGCCCCGCGGCGCGCGCCGGACGACCCGCCTCTCCGATGAACAACGCGTGGTCGAAGCGGCTGTTGAGCGTGAAAGTGTGTTCGGCACCGAGAGCCGCCCTCAACTCCCCCAGCAGATCATCGAACAGTTCGATCGCGCGCTGCGGGTCCCCGGCCAGGCCGGTGTAGAACGCGTGCCGGATCCGGGCGCTGAACCAGTAGGGATGGCCCGGCGGGAGTGCGGCCGCGCTGTCGGCGATGAGCCTCTGGAACAGCCGGGCCGCGTCGGCATGGCGTCCCGCCTCTCCGATCGTGCGATCGTGGCCGAGACGGTAGAGAGTCGTCTCCTCGGCGTTCGGACCGTGGTCCCGGGTGGACTCGTCGACCAGCTGCGCGTACAACTGGGCGGCACGCTGCGGATCTCCGGAGTCGCATACGCATCTGGCGTGTGGAAGACGAGCCCTGGACTCCCCGAGGCGGACCGCCTTCTCCAACGCCGTCGAGGCGTGCTCCAGATCTCCGCGGGCCAGGGCCGCGGCGCCGATGTCGAAAGCACCCGCCGCGTCGACGTGATCGATCAGGTCCCACCACGTGCGCCCACCGTCTACACGCTGGCCAACAACGGCACGTCGATCACCTCGAGCACTCAGAGCTCTGCCACCTCCGTCACCGTCGCCCCGTACACGCTCACGGTGATCCAGGTCCCGGGCAGCGGCGGAACCGTCGCGACGGCACCGGGCTCACCCGGCCAGCTGACCGCCTCCAACCTCAGCTCCAACACCTCCAGCAGCACCTCCGGCACCGCGACCCTGACCTGGTCCGCCGCGTCGGCGGGCACCTACCCGGTCGCGAACTACCAGGTCTATCGCCTTGGCAGCGGTGGCAGCAGCACTCTGATCGCCAGCCCCACCACGACCAGTCTCAACCTCAGCGGCCTGACGATCGGGGCGAGCTACAGTTACGACGTGGTCGCCGTGGACACCCACGGCAATCCTTCACTCGCCTCGTCGCCGGTCAGCTTCACCGTCCCACCACCGGCCAACGCTTCCTGCGCCGTGCACTACGCGATCAGCAACAGCTGGCCCGGCGGGTTCGGCACGAGCATCACCCTGACCAACCGGGCGGCCGCAGCCATCAATAGCTGGACGCTGACCTTCACCTGGCCGGACCCGGGTGAGGACGTGGGCAGCGGCTGGAACGGCACCTGGACCCAGAGCGGCCAGACGGTCACCGTCGTCAACGCGAACTGGAACGGCACCATCGCGGCCAACGGCGGCAGCCTGAGCCTCGGCTTCAACGGCTCCGACACCGGCCAGGACCCGGCACCCGCAGCCTTCTACATCAATGGCGCAGTCTGTTCGAACAACTGACCGTTATAGGTAGCACACACCGAATTGCATGCCGAAGCGGTGCTCGGAACCGAGTCTCCGAGCACCGCTCCACACCTGCGGTCCGCCGTCTGGATCAGTCGCTCACGCGGCGCTTGGTGAGCCAGCTGACCATGGCCGGGTCGCGGTGGTCGAAGAACAGCGACGCTCTGGTGTCCAGGGTGGCGATGGTAGCCATCTGGTCGTCGGTGAGTTCGAAGTCGAAGACGTCGAGGTTCTGCGCCATCCGCTCGGGGCGCACCGACTTGGGAATCGCGACGACGTCTCGCTGGATGAGCCAGCGCAAGACGACTTGGGCCACGGACTTGCCGTGCTTCTCGGCGATCTCGCTCAGGACCGGGTCGGTGAACAGGTTGTTCTTGCCCTCGGCGAATCCGCCCCAGGACTGGATCTGGACCCCGTGCTGACGCATGAGCTCCTGGTCGGCCGTGCGCTGGAAGAACGGGTGCGTCTCGATCTGGTTGACCGCGGGCGTGACCTCGTTGTTCTCGATGAGGTCGACGAGCCGGTCGGGGTGGAAGTTGGAGACGCCGATCGCCTTGACGCGTCCCTCCCTATACAGCTCCTGCATGGCGCGCCACTGGCCGTACACGTCGCCGTAGGGCTGGTGCATGAGGTACAGGTCGAGATAGTCCAGGCCGAGCTTGCGCATCGACACCTCGAAGGCGCGCCGGGTGTTCTCCTGCGCGGGCGCGTCCTGGACCCACAGCTTGGTGGTGACGAAGAGCTCCTCGCGCGGGACACCGCTGCTCTTGATCGCGCGGCCGACTGCCTCCTCGTTCTCGTATGAGGCCGCGGTGTCGAGCATCCGGTAGCCGACGGCGAGGGCGTCGATGACGGCCTGCTCGGTTTGCTCCGCCGGAATCTGGAAGACGCCGAAGCCGAGGACCGGGATCTCGACACCGTTGTTCAGAGTGAGCGTGTTCTTGGACATGCCTCCACGGTAGGCACGCGTGCGGCACGAGTGAGAGTCCCTGCCGTTATCCCCCGCACACGTTCCACCCGTATGCAGTCGCGCACCGCGCTGGGGGACCCCAACAGACACCCCCACGCAGGTCACAGCCCGAGTTACCGTTGATCTCGTGGACGTTGACCGCGATGTGCAGCAGTTCCTCACCCGGATGCGGGCGCGCCTCAGCCCCGAGCAGGCCGGTGTGCCTGCCTTCGGCGGGGAGCGGCGCGTCCCCGGGCTACGCCGCGAGGAGGTGGCTCAGCTGGCGGGAGTGAGCGCGGCGTACTACACCCGGCTGGAACGCGGGAACCTGCGCGGTGCCTCCGAGAGCGTGCTGCGCTCACTCGCCCGCACCCTGCACATGGACGACGCGGAGACCCAACACCTCTTCGACCTCGCCCGCGCCGCCTCCCAAGGCTCCAGGACGCCGCGCGTCAAGCCCCGTCCGCGTCTGCCGCAGCGGGCGGCGCAGCTCATCGAGACCATGCCCGACGTGCCGACTGTCGCGCTCGCCCGCCTCGGCGACGTGGTCGGGTCCAACGCCCTGGGACGAGCGCTGTTCCCGCACCTGTTCCCCGAGAACAGTCCACCGCTCAACCACACCCGCTACCTCTTCCTCGACGAGCGCGCCCGCGAGTTCTACGTCGACTGGGAACACGACGCGCGCCACGCCGTCTCAACCCTGCGCCTGATCGCCGGCCGCGATCCCGCCGACCCCGCCCTGATGGCCCTGGTCGGCGAGTTGGCCACCCATAGCCCCGAGTTCCGCACCTGGTGGGCAGGGCACACGGTGACGGTCCACGTTGCCGGGACGAAGGCGATCCGCCACCCGGTCGTCGGCGAGCTCACCGTCGCGTACCAGACCCTCACGCTCGACTCGACTCCCGACGTGCGGATCGTCACCTACCTCGCCGACCCGGGCACGTCCTCGGCCGACGCCCTCGACCTGCTGCGCAGCTGGACCGCTACCAGCCACCTGTCCGCCGAACGCGAGCACGTCACCCCGAACCCGTAGCCGCACACGCTTCACGCCTTCGGGCCGGGGTGCTCGGCGCCGACTCGGTCAGTCTTCCCGCGGGTCGACCGGCTCGTAGTCCAACCAGTCGAAGTGCACGGTGCCGGCCGCGGCGTACATGCCGATGACGCGGCCGGTGAAGCCGCCTGCGACTTCGGTGGACAGGTACTTGCCGTCGAGTGCGGCGAGCACCGTGAACGTGCCGTCCGCTTCCTCGATGCCGAGGGACACGGTGTCGGGTCCGGTGCGCGCGTCGCGCACCGTTTCGGTGGCCTCGGCCCTCAATACGAGCACGACGGGGCCGTCGGGTACCGGCCGGGTCGCCACCACGGTGCGCAAAGGACCGATGCGGGCGATCACCTGGACCTGCCCGGGGACGGCCTCGATCTCGTAATGGTGCTGTTCGTCGAGACGTACGGCCATTCCTCCGCGTCCATCGGCAGGGTCGATCAGGGCACGGACCCGGCAGGACGGGTGCTGCTGACGCCGCCCCAGGAAGGTGACGTCCAGATCGTCTAGCGTCCCCTCACCGGCGCGCAGGGTCAGCCAGCCGGGCCTGTCCTTGGTGGTGTAGTTCTCGGCGGGCCGGTGGCGCAGCGAGACCCAGCGCGGGTGAAGCTCCGTCAGGTCGAACTCGTCACGGGCCGGTTCGGCGGCGGTGGGCTGCAGCGGCCATGGTGGCGCGGGCAGGTGAGTGGACAGTTCGCCGACGACCGGCCAGCCGTCGACCCAAGTCACCGGCGCGAGGAATGTCTCTCTACCGAGGACATGCCAGCCGGGGGTGCCGCCACCCGGACGCACACCGAGAAGCACCATCCACCAGGATCCATCCGGTCCCTGGACCAGGTCGGCGTGGCCGGTGTTCTGGATCGGGTCGTCGGTACCCCGATGGGTGAGGATCGGATTGGCCGGACAGGGCTCGAACGGTCCGGCGGGCGCGGAGCCTCGGGCGACCGACACGCCGTGGCAGCGTTCGGTGCCGCCCTCGGCGATCAGCAGGTACCAGTACTCGCCGATGCGGTACAGATGCGGCGCCTCCGGGGCCTTGGCGCCCGGGGAGCCGGACCAGATCCGGCGCGGCTCACCGAAGGTCTCCCCGGTGTCCGGATCGAGGCGGACCTGGCCGACCCCTGCCACCGTGCACCAGCAGGTCCCGTCCTCGTCCCAGGCCAGGTCCGGGTCGATGCCAGGCACGCCGGGCAGCGCGATCGGATCGGACCACGGCCCGGCCGGATCGGTAGCCGTGACCAGCAGGTTGCCGCCGCCGCTGACGTTGGTGACGATCAGGTAGAACCGGCCGTCGCGGTGGCGCAGCGTCGGGGCGTAAATCCCGCCGGAGGACGTGGTGTCCGGCGGCAGGCGCAGTTGGCTCGGGCGGTCCAGGACGTTGCCGATCTGGGTCCAGTGCACCAGGTCACGGCTGTGGAAGAGCGGCACGCCGGGGAAGTACTCGAAGCTGGAACACGCGAGATAGTAGTCCTCCCCCACCCGGCAGACGCTCGGATCGGGATGGAACCCCGGGATCACCGGATTCGACACGGTCCGGTCCGCCTCACGCGCATTCGACACCCTCATCAGGCCCTTTCATCGGTTTCACCATGTGCTTTCGTCCTGCATTGCCGACGCCAGCCGGGTGGCGTCGTGGCGGTGCCCCGGCCGCGCAGGTCGGCCGGGGCACCACGTCTCGGTGTGCTTATCCGAGCGTGCAGCTCTTGCCGTTGAGCGTGTATCCGGTCGGGTTGGAGTCGTTGCTCGTCCAACTGCCCTGGAAGCCGAACGAGACGTTCGCGCCGGGCGCGATGGCGGCGTTGTAAGACAGGTTGGTCGCGCTCACCGCGTTCCCGTTCTGCGTCACCGTGGCATTCCAGGTATTCCCCACTTTCGTGTCGCCGGGGAAGGTGAACCCGAGCGTCCAGCCGTTGATGGCTGCGGTGCCGGTGTTGGTGATGGTGAGGTTGGCGACGACACCGCCTTGCCACTCGCTCTTGCTGTAGCCGACCTTGCAGCTACCCGCCCCGGTGCCTCCGGTCGGGCTGGCCGAGGGGCTGGTCGACGGAGACGGCGAGGTGCTCGGCGACGAGGTCGGGGAGGGGCTGGGACTGCCGCCGCTACCGGGGTGCAGTTGCACGACGACGATCGAGTACGCCGGGACACTCTGGGTGCTCGCGCTGCCGGTGGTGGCCGAGCCGATCGACGTGGCGTTCTTCAAGTACGAGTACACCGTCGGGGTGGCCGACGAGGGGGTGAACCCGTTGTAGGAGAGGGCGACCGTGGCGGCGTTGTTCGGGTCCTTGTTGATGAGCATGACGTCCACGTCGCCGTTTGCGCGCTTGACCGCGTGGGCGGAGAGCTGCGACGTCGAGCTGCTCGCCTGCACGAGTTTGTCGCCGGGCGAGCCCAGCTTGGTGATCATCTCGGTGCCGTAGTAGGGCGCGAACGGGGTGTCCTGCGGCGGTTCGCAGGAGTTGCCCGCTCCGCTGGAGAGCATCCCGCCGTCGGCGTAGTCGGTGGCGCCATCGACAGTGGTGACCTGGCTGCAGTCGCTGCCGTTGTGCAGGTTCCACCAGTCGAGCGTGAACGCGCCGTTCTCCATCCAGGTCAGGTACTCGTCGGGCGCGAACAGCCCGCCCGGTGCGGTGTCCTTGTAGGCAGTGGCGCTGGCCTCCGTCACGGCGATGCCCACGTTCGGTGCGTTGCTGCCCGCGTACTGGTTGATCAACGAGTGCAGCGTGCTCGCCATGCCCGGGATCTCCGCCTGCGGCCGCCCGAGCAGATCGGCCTCGCTGGTCTCGCCTGGGTAGTTGTGCACGATCACGTAGTCGATCTTCGTGCCGACGATCGACATGACCGTGTGGTTCCAGTCCATCGTGTCCCCCGGGCCTACGATCCCGTCCGGCCAGTAGCCCGGCGTGGTCAGCACCACGCCGATCTTGATCGTCGGATCGACCGCCTTCATCGCGGAGATGTACTGCAGCACATTGGTCGCGTAGGTGGTTGCGCTGTGGCTGGAGTGGTTGTCGGTCTCCCAGGTCGCACCGTACTCGCCGTTGCCGTAGAGCTCGTTGCCGATCTCCCAGTACTTCGCCCCGTCGCCCTTGGTCACGTTGGCGTACTGCACCCAGGCCGCCGCCTCGGCAGGAGTGCCCGAGCCGTAGTTCGCAGTCAGGATCGGCTGCGCCCCGGTGGCGCGCACCGTGCCCATGAACGTGTCGAAGTCGGTGTTCGGCGCGACGTAGCCGCCGGTGACCGTGTTGGTCTGCCAGTTGTAGCCGTCCGAGTCCCCGCCGCCCGGATAGCGGATCATTCCGACGCCGAGGTTGCTCAGCAGTCCGGGGATGTTCGAGCCGTTCATGTCCCCGTCGTAGACGGCGACGTTCATGCCGACGCCGGTGGACGGGATCGTCGCCAGTGTCTGGCCGGCGTTCACCGTCACCGACGCGGTGGTCGCGGCGGACGCCGACGTCGTGGCCGTCGCGATCGCGGCCGCGGCGACGAGCGGCACCACCGTCGCCAGCGCGGCCAGGCGGACGCGGGGCCGGGGAACGAACCTTCGCATGGGCACCTCCATTGGTGGCAGTGCGCGGTTGCCTCAGAAACTATCCTCCAGTGATGGAGAAACTAACTCTCATAGTTGGTAGATAGTTTCCAGCGAGGCTAGCGACGGACCGCGCAGGGGTCAACGGCGTCAAGCCACGTGCTGCGCGGCGCAGGCCGGTGAAGCCGACGGGCACGGAAAGTTTCGCGCAGGCGGATCGGGCCGTGCCGGGTACCGCGTCGGGGGCGGTGTCAGTTCTTCGGCGGGGCGGTGCTGGAGCGGACGGTGAGAGAGGTCGCGATCTCCAGCCCGATCTGCGGTGCCTGCTCGCCGCGGCCGAGGGCCAGCGCCAGTTCGGTCGCCGCCACGGCCATCTCGGTCAGCGGCTGGTGCACGGTGGTCAGCGGCGGATCCACCCAGCCGACCACCGGCAGGTCGTCGAAGCCGACCACGCTCAGGTCCTCGGGAATGCGCAGGCCGGCCTCCCGTGCGGCCTGGTAGACCCCGAGGGCCTGTAGGTCGTTCGACGCGAAGATCGCCGTCGGCGGCTCGGGCAGGGCCAGCAGCGTGCGCGCCGCCACGCAGCCGTCCTCGCGGGTCAGGTCGGCGTACACGACCAGGTCCGGGTCGACCGTCAGGCCGGCGGCCTGCATCGCCGAGCGGTAGCCGTCCAAGCGGGCGCAGCAGAACAGCACGTGCTCCGGCCCGCTGATCATGGCGATCCGGCGATGCCCCAGGTCGGTCAGGTGCCGGGTCGCGGCCCGGCCGCCGGACCAGTTGGTGGCGCCGACGAACGGGACGTCGTCGGGCAGCTCGGCAGTCGGGTCGAAGACCACGAACGGGATCCCCTTCGCGCTCAGCTCCGCGCGTTCGGCCGCGGAGAGCTGCGCGACGGACAGCACGCAGTTCGGCCGCCGTGCGACCGTGTCGTCCCAGGTCGGCACGTCACTGTCGTGCAGGCCGAACTCGGAGACCAGCAGCCCCGCGCGGTGCTTGCGGGCCACCCGCTCCACCCCGCGGATGATCTCCACCGCCCACATGCTCTCCAGCTCACGGAAGACCAGCTCCACCGTGTTGCTGCGGTTGGATCCGGAGGGCTTGTGATAGCCGTGCTGGTTGATCAGCTCCTCGATCCGGGCGCGGGTCTGCGCGGACACGCCGGACTTGCCGTTGAGCACCTTGGAGACGGTCGGGACCGACACCCCCGCCGACTCGGCGATGTACGCGATGGTCACCGGCCTCGAGGGGTCGCCGCGCAGAGGCTCCCGATCCGCCGCCGCGTCGGTCCCGCGCTCCGCTCCGTTGTCCGTCAAGATCGCCTTCCCGCGCCGATGGTATTCGATTCCGTTCGATGTTACGTTCTCCCGCGCGCTGAGCGAAAGTTTCTCTGCCACCTGATGCCCGCGAATCGGCCTGAGTTCCGATCCCGTGCGTCAAAACGTTCCGAAGCGCCCAGCGGAGCCACCCCCAGCCGTCCCTTGGAAGGTCACTCGATGACGAGTCTTGCACGGCTCCTGCCCCGGAAGCGCGGATCCTCGCGTCTCATACCGCGGCTCGCGGCGCTCGCCCTGGCCGTCGCTCTCCTGCCGGCGGCCCCCGCCGCCGCCCGCGCCGGCGCCACTGACGACCACGCCTCATCACCCACCCTCGCCTCGGCCCAGTCCGTGGTGGCCGCGATGCAGCCCAGCACGAATATCGGCAACACCCTGGACGCCATCCCGGACGAGACCTCCTGGGGCAATCCCCCGATCACCAAGGCCCTGTTCGACGCGTACCGCGCTCAGGGCTTTCGCAGCGTCCGCATCCCGGTGACCTGGGACAGCCACAGTTCAACCACCGCGCCCTACAGCATCGACCCGGCGTTCCTGGCCCGAGTCAAGCAGGTGGTCGACTGGGCGCTGTCCGACCACCTCTACGTCGTGATCAACCTCCACCACGACTCGTGGGAGTGGATCGCGAACATGACCACCGACCACGACAACGTGCTGGCCCGCTACACCGCGCTGTGGACCCAGATCGCCACCGAGTTCAAGAACGAGCCGCGCGCCCTGTTGTTCGAGAGCGTCAACGAACCGCAGTTCAACAACGCCACCGACGCCCAGACCGCCCAGTTCATGAACGAGCTCAACACCTCGTTCTTCAACGTCGTGCGCCACGCCGGCGGCTGCAACGCCACGCGGCTGCTGGTGCTGCCGACACTGGGCGACACCCCGGACCAGACGCTGATGGACAACCTGTCAGCCGAGATGGCCTCGCTGCACGACCCCAACCTGGTCGCCAGCGTGCACTACTACAGCTTCTGGCCGTTCAGCGTGAACATCGCCGGCTACACCACGTTCAACGCTCAGACCCAGCAGGACCTGCTCGACACCTTCTCCCGGATGTACAACACGTTCATCGCGAAGGGCATCCCCGTCTACCTCGGTGAATACGGGCTGCTGAACTACCCCGACTTCAACAATCCCAACGCCAACGTGGAGCCGGGCGAGGCGTTGAAGTACTTCGAGCTGCTCGGCTACGAAGCCCGGATCAACCATGTCACCACCGCGCTGTGGGACGCCGGCAACTACCTCAACCGCACCACGCTGCAGTGGCGCGACCCCGCGCTGATCGACCAGATCAAGTCGAGCTGGACCACGCGTTCGGGCACTGCGGCCTCCGGCCTGCTCTTCGTGCCGAAGACCGGCCCGATCACCGCCCAGGCCGTCACCCTGAATCTGAACGGCACCGAGCTGCGCGGACTTTGGTCCGGCGGCTGGAACCTGGCCAAGGGCCGGGACTACGCCGTGTCCGGTGATCAGGTCACGCTCACGGCCGCAGCGCTCACCCGGCTGGCCGGCAACCGGGCCTACGGTGTCGACGCGACGTTGCAGGTCCAGTTCTCCAGCGGTGTCCCGTGGCAGATCAACGTGATCACCAATGACGTCCCGGTCCTGTCGAATGCGATCGGCGCCGCCGCCTCGTTCGCGATCCCGACCAGCTTCAATGGCGACGTGCTGGCGACCATGGAGGCCAAGTACGACGACGGAACCGCGGCCGGCACGGCCAGCTGGACCACATACCAGCAGTTCACCACCGACTTCGCCCCGGACTACCCGAACAGTGCCATCACCCTGACCCCCGCGTTCTTCGACTCACTCACCGACGGCGCCCGCGTCACGCTGACGTTCCACTTCTGGAGCGGCGCCCTGGTGACGTACTACGTCACGAAGACGGGAACCACGGTCACCGGCACGACCGCATAGTCGAAGCCGACGCACCCGGAAATACGTCTAGGGCTGGGTCAGAGCCCTGCGGCTCTGACCCAGCCCTCCGGTTTCCCCCGGGACAAGTTAGGTGGCTGATTTGAAGGTGTAAGCGCCAGAACCGACCGTGAAGACGGCATAGCCGTCCTGAGTTCCGGTGAACCTCGCACCGCCGGTGGCGTTGACGGCGCTGTGCTCGCCGGTGGGCACGAAGACTTGCGCAGTAGCGCCGACCGGTATCTGGACCGTGAGCGTGAACGCCCGGCCGACGCGCCGCCAACTGGAGCTGACCTCGCCGAACGGGGTGTTTTGGTGGGCGGAGGCCGAGGTCAGACCGCCGACCGGGTACGGCTTGATGCTTATGGTGCGGAACCCGGGGCCGGTGGGCTGAATACCGGCCAGGTCGGTGAAGAACCAGGTGTCGATCGTGCCCATGAACGCGTGGTCGTGTGAGCGTGCGGTGTCGCACTCCCAGGCTTCCCACATCGTCGTAGCGCCGCACTGTTCGAACCAGTGGCCCCAGCCCGGGTAGGTGGGGTTCGTCGCGATCGCGTACGCGAGATCGCCGTAGCCGGCCTCGGTCAGGACAGGCAGGATCCACGCCGAGCCGTTGGCGCCGGTAGCGAGATGGTCTCCCTTCGCAGCCACGTCGGCGGCCAGGTTCACGACGATCGCCTGGCGGTCCCGGGCCGGGGCGAGCCCGAACGCCAGCCCGATCAGGTTGGCGGTCTGCGAGTAGCCGGTGACGCCGTTCGGGGCGGTGGCGGGCGGATCGCGGAAGACGTGGCCCGCCGGATCGTAGAACGTCTTCACGATCGCGGCCGCGACATTGTCAGCAAGCTGCCGGTAGTGGCTCGCCCCGGCGCTCTGGCCGATCGCCGCGGCCAGCTTGGCCAGTTCGGTCGCCGATTCGTAGACGAACATGCTGCCGATCAGCTGGCTGGACGGGGGCACCGCGTCGGTGGGCACCGACCAGTCGCCGAACGTGAAGCCCTGATAGATGTAGCCGGTCGGTTCGACGACTGATTCGATCTTGTCCAGCCACGCTGCCATCGTGCCGTAGTCGCGGCGGATCGCGGCGGCGTCCCCATAGTAGGTGTACATGTACGAGTGCATGAGGATCACAGCACTCTGCCATACCGGTTCGGGGGTGAACCACGGGATGCAGACCGGGAACGGCTGCGTCGTGCACGGCTGCGCGCTCGGCACGATCATGGGCAGGCTTCCGTCGGCGTACTGCTCGTCGTCGAAGTCCTGCATCCAGTTCTCGTAGTAGGCCTGCATCCCGAAGTTGCTCATCGCGGGGATCGCGTAGAGGCGGTTGTCCGCGGTCCAGCCGGCCTTCTCATACACCGGCGTATCAGTGCCGAACGAGTCCTGGTTGTTGAGGATCGTGCGGCGCATCGCCTGGTCCATCGAGTCGAACAGGCTGCTCGAACTGTCGTAGCTGCCAGTGCTCGCCAGCGCCGTGTGTACCGGCACTCCCTGGATCCGCAGGATCTGCGGCGGCGCGGTCCCTGTCGTGGCGGCCGACACCTGGACGTACCGGTAGCCCTTCCAGCCCCAGCTCGGCTCATAGGTCTCGGGCGCGCCGCCCTTGAGGATGTAGGTGTCGGTCTGGCCGTTCTCGTCCTCGGCGGTCCCGTCGGCGTTGAGCCGCTCCGCGTAGCGGATACTCACCGTCGTGCCCGCCTGGCCGCGCAGGGTGATCCGTGCCCATCCCGACGTGGTGATCCCGAAGTCGTAGACCTTCACGCCGCTTTGCGGCTGAGTGACCGCCACTGGCGCCATGGCCTGCGCTTCCTCGATCGGCGGGATGGACTGCGCGCGCAGCGTGCCTGCCGGGGCCGTAACGGCCACCGCCGGAGTCCACCCGCGCGCGTCGAAGCGCGGCTCCGTCCAGCCAGACTGGACGAGTCGGGCGTCGTAGGTCTCGGACTGGACGTTGTCCGCCGTGGTAGGACCGTCGGCCGTCACCCAGCTCGGGTCACTGAGTAGGCGCGCGGAGGTACCGTCGATGTACCGCACGTCGAGTTCCAGCTTGAGCACAGGTTGAGCGGGCTGCCACGGCACGGCGTCCGGAATGCTGAAATGGTCCGCGTTGCCGCTGTACCAGCCGTTGCCGAGGCTCACCCCGACCGCGTTCGCCCCGGATCGCAGGTCGCGGGTGACGTCGTAGGTCACGTAGTCGACGGTCTTGTTGTAGTCGGTGAATGCGGGATCGAGGACGTGATCGCCGACCCGCTGCCCGTTGAGGTACAGCTGGTAGAAGCCCAGGCCGGAGACGTACACGCGCGCGCTCGCTATCCCGCTGTGCAGCGCGAACTGCTTGCGCAGCAGCGGGTTCGGCGTCGCCTGACCGGTTGCTGCGGCGCGGCTGATCCACGCGCCGCCGGAGGCCGCCGGGTTGAGAAATGCCGTCTCGAACCAGGCGGGCGCGCTCCACGGCGAGGCCTGGCCGTGGCTGTCCCACACCCGCACCGTCCAGGAATACCGGGTGCGCGACTGGAGCGCCGGTCCGGCGTAGGTGACGTCGTATGACTGGCCGGAGGCGACCTTGCCGCTGTCCCACAGCTGGCCGGATCCGGTCGCAACCATGACTTCGTACGCCGTCTGGCTGACAGTGTTCTGCGCCGAGCTGTCGATCCAGGAAAGCCGGGGCACGGCGGTGTCGATGCCGAGCGGGTCGGTCAGGTGCTCCGTGGTCAGCTGCGTGGCCCGGATCTCCCCCTGCGGGTTGTGGGCCGGGTCGGCCGCATTCGCGGCGCTCACCGCGAGCAGCGACAGCATCGCCGCGAACGCGGTCGCCAGCCGCCACCGGACCACCCGGGCCCGGTCTCGCGCGCGACCAGCACTAGCCACGGTTCACCTCGACGTGCACGGTCACGTGGAGTCCGGCGGGCAGCAGAACGGAGGCGGAGGTTCCGGGCGGCGCCTGGACGGTGATCGAGTACTTGTCGCCGGTCTTCTTCCAGCTGACGAAGATCTGCCCGTAGGGCGTCGGAACCGCGCCCTTGGCCCAGCTCAGGCTGCCGAAGTGGGGTGCGACGGTGAAGGTCTTGTAGCCGGGGTCCACCGGCTGCACGCCGAGAACGTAGCCGGTCATGATGGGCGTGGGGCCAGAGGCCCAGCCGTGCGCCAGGCTGGTTCGCGATTCGGTCGCCGTGCCGTCGGGGCCGATGTTCTCCCAGAAGGTCCCGGTGTAGAACGGGTTGGCCGGGTCTGCCATCTGATCCCAGGTCAGGTTCAGCAGGCTCTCGGCGTCGGCGGAGTCGCCGGCCAGGTAGTCGGCTTCGACCTCGAAGGCTGTGATGTACGGGCTGATCAGGGTGCTGTAGCTCGACCCTGCGGAGAAGGGCTCGGAGCCGTGCGCGCCCCACAGCGTCTTGAGCGCGCTCAGGATGCCTGGGACCTTGTCGACCGGTGCGACGCCGAATAGCACGGACATGGCGTTGGCGTCCTGCGCGACGGTGGCGTGGTCCGATTCGCTCAGATAGTAGGTGCCGGTGGCCGGGTTGAGGAGGTTGGTGTTGATCTGCTGGCGCACCTGGTCGGCGGTCTGGTTGTACGCGGCGGCTTTTGCCGAGTTGCCGAGGTTCGCCTCCAGGTAGGCGCCGTCGCGCAGCGCGAGGTAGTACAGGTCGTTGAAGGCGGTGACCACGCCGGTCTTGGCACCGTCGTAGAAGTCCCAGTCGTAGCCGCCGTTCGTCACCGAGATCTTCGAGCCGGTGACGATCAGCCCGCTGCCGTCCGTCAGCGTCGCGTCGTAGGACAGCTGCCCTTCCACCCTGGGCAGGATCTGCTGGGCGAAGGCGGCGTCACCGGTGTTGCGGTAGTAGTCGGTCGCGGCGTCCACGGTCCAGTACGAATAGGAGTTGCTGTAGGGCCCGGTCCGGAACAGCGTGTCGGCGTTCAGGCCGCCGCCCTGGGTGCTGCTGGTGATCAGAGTGAGCAGGGATTGCTTGACGTAGTCGCCGCCGTTGGTGCCGAGGGTGTCGGCGATGCCTTGGCCCTCGATCTTCAGGTCGCCGGACCAGATCGCCCGGTCGCGCTTGGCGCCGTCGAGCACGGAGGGCTGGGTGGCGCCGCTGATTCCGGCGGGCTGCATATTGGTCTGCTCGGTGTACGCGCCGTCGTAGTACATCCGGTTGAAGTCGGCCGAACTCGACTCGAAGTAGCCCTGATAGTCGGCCGCGGTGGCCAGGTAGCCGCCGCCGAACTGGACGCCGGCGCCCTTGAGCACGACGGTGCCGGGTGCGGCCAGGGTGATCGCCTCAAAGCGGAAGCCGCCCATGAATCCGCTGCTCAGCAACGACTTGGCGTTGACCGCGATGGAGGCGGTGCGGGGTGCGAACGCGGAGTCTCCGGTGATGCCGCCGGGGGTGCTCGCACCGGCTGTGCGCAGGTAGCTCTCGGCTTCGCTGAACGCGAGGGACACGGTCGGCGTGGTGCCCTGGCCATCGTATGACTTGACGTTGATATAGGGCGAACCCTCGACTTCGACGCCGTAGTCGAGCAGGACGATTGCGGGATCGCCGCCGGAGGCGACGGTCAGCGTGGCCGCGCCGCCACCCTTGGCCGTCAGAGCCTTGACGTTGGAGACGCTTCCGGACAGCACGGTCGCCGACACCGGCTCGACGTCGCTGCTCTTGGGCTGCTGCAGATAGCTCTTCCAGCTCGTGTGCTGGGTGACGGCTTGGGCCGCAGCGGGCACGGCTGCCGTCACGGCCAGCAGCGCGAGGGCAACGACGGACAACAGCGCCCGTCTCGTCAAGCTTCGTCTGGCTTCCATGGTCAGGCCCCTGTCTTGTAGTCGGTGTCCATCGCCGCGAGCATCTGGTTCGGGGTGGACTGGCCGCTGAAGATCTCCTGCAGGCCGCTGAGCATGGTCTGCTGCACCTTGGGGTTGGGCCACAGCTGGTCCATGAACGGCACCGTGCGGCCGTCGTTGATGTATGTCGCGACCTGGGCCAGTGCGGGGTCGACGGTGTAGCCGGTGTCGGCGAGCGACGGCAGGCCGCCCTGCTTGGTGGCGAACAGGTTCATGCCCTGAGGCGACATGATGAAGTTGATGAACTTGAGCGCGAGGGCCTTGTTCTTGGTCTTCGCGTTGACGCCGTAGCCGGCGCCGGCCGCGGCGGGCATGAAGGTCTGGGCCGGGTTGTCGGTGGCGGGCAGCGCCTTGAGGGTGAACGTGCCGGCCGGGTTCTTCGCCTTGAGCAGGGCCACGACCCAGTTGCCCTGGATGATGCCGAGGGTCTTGCCGGTGGCCGCGAGCGTCTGGCTGGCTTCGTAGCTGGTGCCGAGCGGGCTGGCCTGGAAGCAGCCGGACTTCTGCATCTGCAGGTACTGGGCCAGGGCGGTGCTCCACGGCGAGTCGGCGAAGGTGGCCTGGCCCGCCTGCATCTTCTTGTCGAAGTTCGGGTCCGCGGAGTAGACGGTGGTGGCGACGAGTGCGTACAGGACGATCTGGGTCACCCAGTTGTCCTGGATGCCCAGGGCGAAGGCGGGGGTGCCTTTGGCGGCGGCCGCGTGGCAGAAGGCCAGCAGCTGAGTCCAGGTGTCCGGCGGGGTGAGTCCGGCCTTTGCCAGGGCCTGCTGGTTGTAGACAGCGCCGATGCCGTTGAGCCCGTAGATGGCGTCGTAGGTCTTTCCGTCGTACTGGGCGACCTTCTTGACGGCGGCGGGCAGTTTGGCGGCCCACGGCTGGTCGGAGAGGTCGAGCAGGTAGCCGGGCTTGGCGAGTACGTACGTGGCGCCGGGGTTGCCGTTGCCGGGCCAGACCGACATCACGTCGGGGGCGGTGCCTGAGGCCAGTTGGGTGCGGATCTGCTGCTGGTACTGGTCGGCGCCGGCGGTGGTGAAGCGCACGGTGACGCCGGGGTTGGCCGCCTCGAAGGCCTTGACGACGTCCGCGATGGAGCCCTGGTCGACCGAGGCGAGGGTCAGGGTGGTGGAACCGCCGCTGCCGGCAGCGGCGTTGGTGCCGCCGCCGCAGGCGGCCAACAAGCTGGCGGCTGCCGCTGTGGCCACGGCGGCATGCAGGGTACGTATTCTCACGGTGCCTCCTGGAAGAGACGAGCGACGATGGTCGGCTCAGGGGGTGGAGGTGGTGCTGGGCACGGCGGTTTCGGGTGCTGGGACATCAGGCGCGGCGGTGTCAGGTGCAAGAGCGCTGAACGTGTAGCTGCCAGAGCTCAGCCGGACGGTCGCCCCGGCGGCGGACGGCTCGATCCCGAGCACTCCCGGCTGCTGCGCGGCGGCCGCGCCGCTCTCGCGGATGCTGTCCGCGTCCGAGGTGGGCAGTTCGAGCAGAGCGGTGCTTCCGGGGGGCACCGTGGCGGTCACGGTGATCCGGCGGTCGGCGATGGACCATCCGCAGGCCACGCGGCCACGCGCGGTCTCCTGGTCGGCTCGGGCGAAGGTGAGCCGACCGCCGGGCAGCGGGTGAAGAAGCAGTTCGTGGTAGGCCACGGAGCCAGGCGTTTGGTCGATGCCTGCGACGCGACCGTAGAGCCAGTCGCCGACGCTGCCGAGGCTGTAGTGGTTGAAGGAGTTCATCGCGGGCGACTGGAACCCGGCGTGCTCGGTCCAGCCGTCCCAGCGCTCCCAGATCGTGGTGGCGCCGTGCTGGATCGTGTATCCCCAGGACGGGAACCGGTCCTGCTGCAGCAGCGCGTAGGCCAGGTCGGCGCGGCCGTGGTCGGCCAGGACCGGGCACAGCAGCGCGACGCCCACGAATCCGGTGGTGAGTGTGTTGCCGCGTTTCTCGATGTCGGCGGCCAGGTGTCGCACGGCCGCCGGTATCAGGGCAGGTGGAAGCAGATCGAACGCCAGGGCCAGCAGGTAGCCGGTCTGGGCACCGCCTTCAACAGTGCCGTCATCGCCGACGTATGCCTCGATGAACGCCGCGCGGATCCCCAGCTGCAGGGCCCTGTGTTCGTCCGCCTCGGCGTGCCTTCCCAGGACCTCGGCGGCGTCCGCCACGATCTGCGCGCTGCGGGCGAAGTACGCGGTCGCCAGCAGGTCGCGGGGCGTGGCGGCGTCGACCTGCAGCCAGTCGCCGTAGGAGTTTCCGGTGCGGCGGCGCCACAGCAGGTCGGGGTTGTGCCGCCGGATGTGTCCGATCCAGGCGGACATCGCGTCGAAGCTGCGTTCGAGTACAGCGAGATCGCCATACGTGCGCCATAGATGCCAGGGAATGATCACTCCCGCGTCGCCCCAGGCCGGCGCCGCCTCGCGGTGCACCGCGATCTCGGGGGCGACGTCGCGGAAGGCGCCGTCGGCGTCCTGTCCGTCGACCACGTCGCGCAGCCAGCGGGCGAAGAACGCCGAGACGTCTGCGTTGCGGCTCGCGGTCGGGGCGAAGATCTGGGCATCGGCCAGCCAGCCGAGTCGCTCGTCGCGCTGCGGGCAGTCGGTCGGCACCGCGACGAAGTTGCCGCGCTGACCCCACGCGATATTGGACTGCAACTGGTTGACCATCGGATCGGAGCACTCGAAACGCCCCGTCCAAGGCGTGTCGCTGTGCAGGACCCGTGCGACCAGGTCGGTGCGCGACAGCTCGCCGGGGTAGTTGTCGACCTCGACGTACCGGAAGCCGTGGACCGTGAACTGCGGCTCGAAGACCTCTGACTCGTCGCCGCCGGCGAGGTAGACGTCGGTGGACGCGGCGCGCCGTAGGTTGTCTACGTATAGCTCGCCGCCGGTGAGGATCTCGGCGTGCCGCAGCACGATCCGCTGCCCGGGCTCGGCGTGTCGGACGGTCAACCGCACCCGGCCGACCAGGTTCTGGCCGAAGTCGACGATGAACCGGCCCGATCCGCGCCGCAGCACGGAGGTCGGCGACAGGTCGCGGGTGACCCGCACCGGGTGGTCGGGCTCGGCAACCAGCGGACCGGGCTCGGCGTCGAGCACGGCGACCGGCCGGAAACCCGAGGCATCGGCGCCGGGCGCATCCCAGCCGAGGACATGTTCGCGAGCGTCGACGTACTGGCCCATGAGCAGGTCGGCGGCCCGGATCGCGCCGGGCTGTTCGCTCCAGTCGGCGCCGGTCGCCACCACCTGGCGGGAGCCGTCGGCGAAGTCGAGCACCAGTTGGGCGAAGAAGGCCGGACAGTCTCCGTAGTGCTGTGCGGCGCGGCGGGTGTCGTAGCCGACGTACCCGCACCACCAGCCGTCGGCGACGAGCGCGCCGAGCACGTTGCTTCCCATACGCACCAGGGCGGTGACGTCGTATGTCTGGTACTGAAGCCTGCGGTGGTATTCCGTCCAGCCGGGCGCCAGCTCGCCGTCGCCGACGCGCGAGCCGTTGAGTCTGGGCTCGTAGATGCCGTGTGCGGTGGCGTACAGCCGGGCGCGCACCGGCCTGCTCGCGAGGGTGAACTCCCGGCGCAGGCACAGCGGCGGCTCTCCGCCGTGCGACAGAGCAGAGTCCGGGTCCTGCGGCGGATCGGCGTGTGGCCGGGTAAGCGGGTCGCGTCCTATCCACGCCGCGGTCCAGTCGTCGCGGTGCAGCAGGCCGGTTTCGAACCAGCTCTCTGCCATTCCGGCCGCGGAGCCCGTCTCGTCCCAGATCTGGACCCGCCAGTGGTAGCGGGTGGCCGATTGCAGGACGGGGCCGTCCCAGGACACGAGCAGTCCCTCGCCGGATTCGCGTCGGCCGCTGTCCCACAGCAGGCGGGCCGGATCGTCGAGGTCCGCCGGGTCGTGTGCTGTGGCGGTGATGCGATATGCGCTCTGTGCGGCTCCGCGCCGATCGCTGCGCAGCTTCCAGGACAGCCGGGGGCACGCCTGGTCCACGCCGAGCGGCTCGGTGCGCTGCTCGGTCTGCAGGCCGTAAGGGTGCAGCGACGACGGGTCTACGGGCGCTGGGTCTACGGGCACTGTCATCCTTTGAGTCCTCCGGCGAAGCCGCTGATGATGCTGCGTTGCAGCGCGAGGTAGACGATCAGGATCGGCAGGATGCTGATGACCAGCGCGGCGAACACGAGATTCCAGCTGGTGACGTACTGGCCGACGAAGCCGGCGATGGCGACCGGCATGGTCTGGTGCGCGCTGCCGCTCAGGTACAGCAGCGGCGTGAAGAAGTCGTTCCACACGGCGACCGCGGCCAGCACAAGCGCGGTGACCGTGACCGGCTTGAGCATGGGGAACACGACGTAGCGGAACGCCTTGAGCGGCGTGCAGCCGTCGATGAGCGCGGCATCCTCGAAGTCGCGCGGCAGGCTGCGCAGGAATCCGGTGTAGAGGAACGTGGTGAAGGGCACCAGCAGGCCGCAGTAGAACAGGATCAGTGCCCAGACACTGCCGAGCAGGCCCAGATCGCGCATCGTCTGGTAGAGCGGCAGCGCGGCGAGCTGGAACGGCAGCACCAGGCCCAGCATGATCAGCAGAAACATCCCGCGTGACCAGCGCGCGGTGACGCGGGCCAGCGGGTAGGCGGCCAGCGCCGAGACGGCCAGCACGACGGCGACGCCGGCGACGGTCACCAGCAGGCTGTTGGCCAGCGCGCCACCGAGCGCGCCCTGCTGCCACGTCTGCCTGAAGTTCTCCAGGGTGGGCGAGGTGGTCGGGCGGATCGGCGAGGAGGTGTCCGATGGCGCCCGTACCGCGAGGTTGACCAGGACGTACACCGGGAACCCGATGACCGCGGCGACCGCGATCATCACCAGTTCCAGCGCGAACGTGCGCCGCCGGTACCGGATCACGATGCCGCCCTCTCGTTGCGCGCGAGCAGCAGATACTGCCCGGTGGAAACGAGCGCCACGATGACCGTGAGGACCACCGCGAGCGCGATGCCGTAGCCGAACTCGCCGAGGGTGAAGGCGTCCTTGTAGATCAGGGTCGAGATGGTGTCGGTGGCGTGTCCGGGTCCGCCGCCGGTCAGCGCGTATACCTGGTCGAACAGCTTGATCCCGCCGATGATCGACAGCATCAGGTTGATGGTGAGCGCCGGGGCGAGCAGCGGCCGGGTCACCGACCAGAAGCGGCGCACCGGGCCGGCTCCGTCGATGGCCGCGGCCTCGTGGATCTCCTGCGGGATCGACTGCAGACCGGCCAGGAAGATGACCATGGAGTAGCCGCCGAACTGCCACACGATGATGGCCACGACCGACCACAGCGCCAGGTGCGGGCTGCCGAGCCAGTCCTGCTGCCAGGACCCGAGCCCGACCGCGTTCAGCACGCTGTTGACCGCGCCACCGGGGCCGAGCAGATTGCGCCACAGGTAGGCGGTCACGATCGGGGTGACCACCGCCGGGGCGAACAGGAACACCCGCAGCACGTTGCGCGACTTGATCGCCGAGTTGACGCCGAGCGCCAGCAGCAGTCCGAACGCGTTTTGCAGGACGGTGATCGACACGGCGATCAGCAAGGTGTGCCGGATCGCCGCGAGCGCGTCGGGATCGTGCAGGATGCCGGTGAAATTGCGCAGGCCGATCAGGGAGAAGTGCGGATCGAGCCCGTCCCAGTTCGTGAAGGCGTAGTACACGCCGCGAACACTGGGCACCAGCACCACGAAGGCGAACAGCAGCAGCGCCGGCAGCGCGAACCACCACGGCGGGGTCGTGCGCAGGCGACGGCCGCGGCCGGTCGCCGGGACGGCCGGAGCCGGGCGCTTGTCGTTCAGGACAGCCGTCACGGCGGGCCGCTCCTCTATTTGAAACGTTTCATTATGTGACAACCGGGATGGGCAACGTTTTCCAAAATGTTGCGGCTGACGCTAAGAGTTCAGCCGCATGGCGTCAAGAGACCGCTGCGCCAAAGCCGTACACTGGCCCAGACTCTAAGCAACGTTTCCCATTCCTGTGGAGGAGATCGGGTGGAGGAGCCGACAGCGCCGCCCAGGAGGGTCACGATCGTCGACGTCGCGCAGCACGCCAACGTCTCCACGACGGCCGTGTCCAAGGTGTTGCGCAACGCCTACGGAGCAAGCCCCGCGATGCGTGCGAAGGTGCGCGAGGCGATCGCCGAACTGGGCTACCGGCCGTACGCAGCGGCCCGAGGGATGCGCGGGCAGACCTACACGGTCGGCGTGATCGTCCCCGACATCCGCAACCCGTTCTTCGCCGAGATACTCGACGGCGTCACCGAACGGTTCGGCGGAACCGACTACCAGGTTCTGCTGGGAGCGGGGGGCAACGGCGAGGAGCCGGAGGCCCGCGTCAGCGAGGCGATGATCGACCGCGGAATGGACGCCATGATCCTTGTCGCCCCCGTCTCGGCCCGCTCCCGCCTCGAGCACATCGGCCGAACCATGCCGACCGTCGTCGTCGGCAGGCACGGACAGTCCCCCGCATACGACACGGTCGCCGACGACGACACCGCCGGCGCCGCACTGGTCGTCAACCACCTCGCCGACCTCGGACACCGGCGGATCGCCCACATCGAGCACCACGACACCGATCCGGTCCGCACCCGGGAGATGCCCAACGCGGTCCGCGCGCAGGGCTACCGCCAGGCGATGACGGCCCGCGGCCTGGCCGAAGAGATCGACATCGCCTCCACCAGCTACACCCGCGAAGGCGGCTATCTCGGAGCCCGCCAGCTGCTCGACCGCCCCGACAGGCCCACGGCGATCTTCGCCGGCGCGGACATCGTCGCCATGGGCGTGCTCGAAGCGATCGCCGAGGCCGGGCTCTCGGTCCCCGGCGACCTCTCGGTCGCGGGCTACGACAACACGATGTTCGCCGCCTTCCGCCCCATCTCGCTGACGACCGTGGACCAGGCCGGCCGCGAGATAGGCGCCAACGCCGCCAGGCTCGTGCTCGAACGGATCGCCGATCGCGGCAGGCCGACCGCCCAGATCAAGCTGTCCCCCACGCTCGTGGCGCGGCGCACCACCGCCGCGCCGAGGCACATCCCAGCGGAGCGAAATATCTGATGAGTCAGCTATGTTGTGTCTGGCGACGCCCTCACCACCGGTGAGCGGCGCTCACACCAACCGCTGACCCCCTATGGCCCCACCCTCTCGGGCAGGCAAGGAGCCTTCGCATGAGCACGCTGGACTACACAGTCCTCGACCTGGACTTCCCCGTCGGCAGCAAGAACAAGACCGCCACTCTGGTTACCGGCGAGAACGAGGCCTTGCTCGTCGACGCCGGCTTCACCCGCGCGGACGGACACCGGCTGGCCGCGGCGGTCCTGGACTCCGGCAAGACGCTGACCACCGTCTTCGTCAGCCACGCCGACCCGGACTTCTACTTCGGCGCCGAAGTGGTCGCCGACGCGTTCCCGGATGCCGCGTTCGTCGCCACACCGCTTGTCATCGAGCACATCCAGCACTCCTACGAGGGCAAGCTCAAGGCGTGGCAGGCGCTGGGCGCGAACCTGCCGACACGCCTGGTCGAGCTCAGTGCGCTCACCGGGGACCTCGTACTCGAAGGCCACCGATTCGAGCTCAAGGGCGGTCCGGCCGCGCTGCCCGACCGCAACTACCTGTGGCAGCCCGAGAGCCGCGCCGTCCTCGGCGGCGTCCTGGTCTTCGCCCGCGAACACGTCTGGGTCGCCGACACTGCCGCGCCGGAGCAGCGCGCAGCCTGGATCGCCCTGCTCGACGAGATGGCCGCCCTCGACCCGGACCTGGTCGTGCCCGGCCACCGTCTGCCCGACGCACCGGCCGACGCCACCGCCATCACCGGCACCCGCGAGTACCTGGTCGCCTTCGAGGAGGAGCTCGCCGCCGCGGCGGACGGCGCGACGCTGACCGAAGCGCTCGTGAAGCGTTACCCCGACCACGGCATGCTGATCGCCGCGCAGATCGGCGCGAAGGTCGCCAAGGGCGAGATGAGCTGGGGGTGACCACGACCGCGATGAGTGCCGAGTTCGCCGCCTCCAACGCACCTGCGGACGTGGTGCGCCGCCAGTATCTCGCCTCGGCCGCGGGCGACCTCGAAGCCCTGCGCGCCACGCTCGCCCCCGACGTGGAGTGGACGGAGATGGCCGGGTTTCCCCTGGCGGGCACCTACCGCACCCCGGACGGCGTCACGTCCCACGTGATGGAGAAGCTCGCCCAGGACTGGGACGGCTGGACCGCCCACGACGACACCTACGTCGTCGACGGCGAGAATGTCGTCGTCCTGGCCCGCTACACCGCTGCCAACAAGGGCACCGGCAAGCCGATCAACGTCCGTGTCGCCCACCACTTCACCGTGCGCGGCGGCCTGATCGTGCGCTTCGAGCAGTTCGTCGACACCGCGCTCGTCCGCGAGGCGATGCAGCACTGATCCTCGGGTGGTCGGCCCGACATCCCGGGCCGGCCACCGGTACGGGCTCGAATATCAGGGCTGCTTGGTCGCGGTGGCCTGCTCACCCTGGCGGTCGGCGTTCCAACTTGCGAGCAGCTTCAGCGCGTCGGCGTCACGGCTGCCGGGGGCGACATTGCACACGATGAGGGACAGGCCCTCGTCGGCGGCCAGGTCCATCGTCTCGTACTCGAAGGTGAGTTCCCCGACGATCGGGTGGTTCAGGCGCTTGGCGCCGGCGCGGTGGCGGCGCACCTCGTGCTGCGCCCAGCGCTGGCGGAAGGTGTCCCCGCGGGTGGACAGCTCGCCGATCATGTCCGACAGGGCCTTGTCGTAGGGGTTGCGGCCGACCTCGGCGCGCAAGGTCGCGACGTTCTGGTCGGCGACGGCGTCCCAGTCGGGATAGAACGCAGGTGCGGCCGGGTCCAGGAAGGTGAAGCGGGCGGCGTTCGCCGGCCGGGCAGGGCTGTTGAAGATCGGCGCGAACAGCGCGCGGGCCAGCGCGTTGCCGGCCAGCAGGTCCAGGCGTCCGTTGCGGATATAGGCCGGAACGCCGTCCATCGCCTCCAACATGTTCCGCAACTGCACGCGGACCGGCTGACGGGCCGGGCGGTGCGGCGAGCGGGCCGCGGCGGCGGTGGCGTTCGCGGCGCGCACCAGGTCGAACAGGTGGACGGTCTCGACGTCGTCGAGCTGAAGCGCGCGGGCGATGGCGTCCAGGACCGCGTCGGTGGCACCGCGCGCGTCGCCCCGTTCCAGGCGGGTGTAGTACGGGAGGCTGACGCCGGCGAGCGTCGCCACCTCGTCGCGGCGCAGGCCCGGCACGCGGCGGACCCCCGCCAACGCAGACACCTTGAGCCCGGCCTGCTCCGGCGTGATCCTTGCCCGCCGGGAGGTGAGAAAGTCGCGAATCTCGGAACGTCGGTCCATACCTCGACATTACGGCCGCGCCGGGCGGAACAGCAGCGCTGTGGGGGTCCCGGTGAGGGTCCCTTTCACGGTCGAAACCCGGGGTCCCGCGGTGTTTGGCTTGATAGCGAATCGCCATCAGGTCACCACAGGAGGAATCGATGTCCACCGCCGTTCAAGCAGCCGACCGGGCCCACAGCCCGGCGCGCGCCGACGGCCCGCCCGGCTCCCGGTACGCCCTGGGCGCGGCGCTGCTCGGCTTCTTCGTGATCACCCTGGACGCGCTCATCGTCAGCGTCGCGCTGCCGTCGATCGGCAAGAGCCTCGGCGGCGGGATCGCCGGTCTGCAATGGGTTGTGGACGGCTACACCCTGATGCTGGCGGCGCTGCTGCTGTCGACTGGGTCGATCTCGGACCGGATCGGCGCCAAGCGGGCGTTCGGCCTCGGGTTGGCGGTCTTCTTGATCGCCTCCGCCGCGTGCGGTTTCGCCCCGAGCCTGCCGCTCCTGGTCATCGCACGGTTCGTGCAGGGCGGCGGCGCCGCCGTGATGATGCCGGCGACCCTCGCCATGATCCGCGAGGCTTACCCGGACGCTCACGCCCGCACCCGCGCCCTGTCCGTCTGGGCGGTGGGCGGCTCGGTCGGATCGGCGGCCGGCCCTCTGATCGGCGGGGCGCTGGCGGCCTGGGACTGGCGGTGGATCTTCTTCATCAACCTGCCGGTCGGCGCTCTCGCGCTGGTGCTGCTGGCCCGGGTCGCCCCTTCGCCCCGCCGCGAGGTTCCGTTCGATGCGATCGGCCAGGTCAGCGCGGTGCTGGCGTTGAGCGGCCTGACCTACGCCCTGATCGAGGGCGGCCAGTACGGCTTCGCCAGCCCGCTGATCCTCGCCGCGCTGGCGGTGGCCGCGGCGGCGCTGGCGGTGTTCCTGGCCGACCAGGTCCGCAGCCGGCACCCGATGATGCCGCTGGATCTCTTCCGGTCCCGGACGGTGGTCGCGGGCCTGGTGGCCGGGCTCGCGCTGAACTTCGGCTTCTACGGAGTCACGTTCCTCTTCAGCCTGTACTTCCAGAGCTTCCGCGGGCTCTCGGCGCTGTACACCGGCCTGCTGTTCCTGCCGATGACGGCGCAGACCGCCGCGGTGGCCTTCGTCTCGGGCGCGTCAACCCGCCGGTTCGGCGCCAAACCCACCATGATCACCGGACAGTTGATCATGGGCGGCGGGCTGCTGGTGCTGTGCCTGCTCCCGGCCACTGCGCCAGTCCTGCTGGTCGCGCTGCTGTTGATGCCGGTCTCCCTCGGCGGCTCGCTCGCGGTTCCGGCGATGACCGGGCTGATGCTGGCCGGAGTCCCGGCCGAGCGTGCGGGCCTGGCTTCCGGGGTACTGAACACCTTCCGCCAGTTCGGCGGAGCTCTGGCGGTCGCGGTCTACGGGGCGCTGGTCGGCGGCGGGCGGTTCGCCCACGGCATGCGCACCGGGCTGATCGCCGCCGCGGTCCTGCTCGCGGCGACCGCCGCCATCGGCCTTCGCCGCGGCAAGAGGCCTTGAACCACATCGACCGCGCAGCCGCGTCCGGATGCCGGTCCTGATCGGGAAAGGGAGATTGGTTCCGGGCGCAAGACCACCATCTGAACAGCAACCAGAATCGTGCTGGGAGGCACAGAAGACTATGAACGTCACACTGAACAACGGCGTCGAGATGCCCGCCCTCGGCTTCGGGGTGTTCCAGACGCCCCCGGACGTCACCACGGACGCCGTGCACACGGCCCTGGAGGCCGGGTACCGGCTCATCGACACCGCCGC
>Ga0307507_10000820_pt1 | contig 68957 bp, 22 predicted proteins | sample 7_EM_MG_FD_207223 | JGI IMG/M metagenome (GOLD analysis project Ga0307507, IMG submission 207223) | Populus trichocarpa ectomycorrhiza microbial communities from riparian zone in the Pacific Northwest, United States - 7_EM | ecosystem: Host-associated > Plants > Roots > Unclassified | place... | reverse complement strand
GTTCCTCTTATTCTTATATGCAAAACTATAGAAAACAAAAATCTATCTTTTAGAGCGCTTTTTCTACTCTAGGAACGGCAGAATACGGCAGAAATAGATAAAAGAGCTAGGATTTCCTTAGTGACCATAGTAAGCAAAATACCAGAACGAAAAACACCAATAGCGCTAGAGCTCCCCTAGCACTTTAAAAACGGGCCAGAGTGTCCACTTAGCTACTAGTACATGTTAAGCTGCCTAGAAAGGATTCATGTATATAGAACTATAGCGCCATAGCGCCATAGCCTAGAGGCTGCATGCGCAGTATTGTACATAGTATAATATAACGGATATAAAAAAATAAAATAAAATAAAAAGTTATAACTTTATTATATTAGTTTAAGGTTTATAGCAAGGGCAATTTATATTATATTAAATTTAAATAGTTGTGTGTATATTTATAGGGCGAGTAGTATTTTAAGTAATAACTTCGGCAGTAGGTTGTATAGAATTTCTGTGTTTCTTTAACCTAGCTAATTAAAGGGTTGTGTCGTTTTAGCTATCCGTGTTTAAGTATTACCTTATAATACTTTAAGGGTATTACAAATAGGGAAACGTATTTAAGGTGTTTGCCTATTTACATCTTTATAAAAGCGTAGTGCGTTAGTTTGCTATATATTAAAGGCTTGCTATTAAAGCCTTATAGGCCTTAGGGCTTATTAAGTTTCTTTATAAGTAGGAGGGTATAAAAGGCTTTTACTTACGGCGTCAGTTTCTAGTTACTCTAGCTTTTACTCTTACTGTATATAAAAGCTAGGGCCTAATACTTAACCAGGTAGTTCTAGATATTAAAAAAAAGAATAAGACGGCTAGGCAAACTTATATAGCAATCTTATAAGTTAAAAAGCTTTTAGAGCTTATATTTAAACACAGATTTAATAAGGAACGATTTTAGTTATTTATAAGTAAGGCTAAGGAGGTATAATAGGAAGACTTTATACGGAGGCAGCAGCAATTACTTGCAAACAACTTTTTCTAAATAGGAAATTATGTACTAGCTTAGAGGTAAGTAGAGAATGCGGCATTTATCTTAGTTTCCTAACTTTTAAATAGCTTATCTACAAAATCCAATTTATCTAAATTTTAACCCCCCTATCTATCCTACCTTCTTATTGCCTCTAGAGCTATTAGATATATATATAATAGTATATAGGAAGAATTGGCAATATTGCCGAATTAATATTACTGCTATCTGTAGGGTTAATCGATTTTTAGAAAATTTTAGGTTTTTTTAGAGGGCGGAAATGTTGCTTATATAATAAGTCATGTAACCTCTAAGAACGCATATTACTTCTAAATCAACCCCACTCAGTTACTGCAATAGACCCTTTTAATAAGATAATACCACCTAGCAGTGACTAAGGCGCCTTAACCTTACTACTACTCCTTTTATAGGCCTCCTCCCGTCTATAAATACTCCCTCTTCTACACCTTCTTTTTTTCTTCTTCCTTATAGGGAGCTAGAGGTGCTCTAATACGCCTTTTTAGTCTCTACTAAGGGACCTATTAGTTAACATAACGATATAGACAGTATTAGACGAGGAGATGACGAGCGAGAGAGAAGATAGAAAGGACAGAGGAGCCTCTAGTAGGTGTCAGTCGAGTAACGTTAATGGCTATATTATAGTCGCCTAATCTCCTATACTCGCAGGCCTCCTCCCCCCTATAAATACTCCCTCCTCTACACCTTCCTCTCCTCTTTTCTTCTTCCTTATAGGAGCTAGAGGTGCTCTAATACTCCTCCTTAGTCTCCATTAAGGGATCTATTAGTTAATGTAGTAATATAGACAGCATCGGATGAGGAGACGATGGGTAAAAGAGAAGATAGGAAGGACGGAGGAGCCTCTAGTAGGTATTAGTCGAGCAACGTTAATGGCTATATTATGGCCGCCTAATCTCCTATACTTGTAGGCCTCCTCCTGCCTATAAATACTCCCTCCTCTACACCTTCCTCTCCTCTTTTCTTCTTCCTTATAGGAGCTGGAGGTGCTCTAATACTCCTCCTTAGTCCCCACTAAGGGATCTATTAGTTAACGTGGCGATATAGATAGTATTGGATAAGGAGACGAAGGGCAAGAGAGAAGACAGGAAGGACGGAGGAACCCTCGGTAGGTATTAGTCGAGCAACATTAACGGCTAGTTTTCGTCACCTAAAGATTACGTTACGTGACGATATTTAGGAACACAAATATTTGTCTTAGCATGCTTAGACCATATAGGGAGCCGGATAAATCCGGCCCGATGGCACTAAACCAGTTTAGGCCGTCTGTCCCTATGTGGTCTAAGACACTTTGGCCGACGTTTATAATGCACGTCGGCATATCCGCATAGCTGATATTATAGATATTCACTTCTTATTCTTATAACGAGTTTGGGCAGCTTGAAAAATCCATCGATTATACACTAAGCTCCGGCGAATCGAATGGTCTATGTAAGAAGTCTCCCTACCTTCCCGTTCCTAACACTAGGAGGAAATCCAATCTACCACCTCGCTATGCGAGGTGGCGTCTCGCTGTCTCGATTTAGGTGGCCTTTCGCTGTTTTAACTTAGGTGGCCTTTATATAATAATCGCGTAATATAGATTTATATAATTAATTACGTAATATATATTAACAATAGCTATTTACATCGTCGTCGTCGTCGTCTTCTTTAAGCAATAGTACCAGCACTACTATCACCACTATTACCACCACCACCGCTACTGCTGCCGCTCCTGCTTCTGCTCCTACTTCTGCTCCTACTTCTGCTCCTACTTCTACTTCTGCTTCTACTCCTACTTCTACTCTTACTTCTGCTCCTACTTCTGCTCCCACTACTACTACTACCGCCGCCATCACTACTACTACCATATTACGAAAGCAAAACTTCTGGATATATAATATTGTCCGTTTCTGTTTAATTTTGGGGAAGCAGTACTAAAATACCATTTATGGTAGTAACCCGAGACAGTGCAATATAGAGCTAACCGTGTGTAAAAACCGGCATCCGTAAATTAACGCCTATAAAGTTAAAAGACTAACCCTATAACTTATTTACGGTTATCGCAAAAGATAAACGGATAGGAAACTGCCGTCAATTAATAACAAACGGCAGCTCGCCTTCTGCAGAAGACAGTATAATCCGCGGAATAACCCGTAGTTAATTAGTAAAGGTGCCGCTAAGAATACGGACTTTAAGACAGCGGCGGCCTATCTGGGTAAGAACTATACGGGTACCGTTATAGAGGCCCTCTTTAGGATATAGGTTCCGTAAAAGAATTATTAGAGCGCCAACCTTAAGGTAGAGCTATGTGGGAGGAAGGCCTACGGGGTTAAAGCTCTGTAAAAGCTCTGGGGGGGGGGAGTATTTTTAATATTTAGATCGTCCCGTTTTACGGTATCCGTAGAGTAAAAAACGAACTTAGGGCCATTAAGTGAGTGGAGAATAGTATTATTAATAGCAGCAACGGTGTCGTTACGGATGGTTAAGATAGCACGGCGGTAGAACGTATAGAGATTAGTATACGCCTATTATAAAAGAGTGGGAGGGTAAACAAAGTTAATAAAAGGCTGTAGACTGGTAAACTGGGCGATACTAGTAGGCAACTGGATGCGGCTAGTAAGAGTAGAGTTGTAAGAAAGACTACGGACCTAAGTAGTAAAGCGCTAATTTAGCTCGCCGTCTAAAACGCGTATATTTTAGCGTAGCGATAGAATACGGAGGGAAGGCTATAAAAAGGACTGCCGTAAGCAGGCCGCAACAACATCAGTACAGGTCCCCCGTTTTACAATAGGGAAAATCTAAGTAAAATCACCACCTAAAATAACGGGAACGCCGCTAAAAAGAGCTTAGGTATTAGAACGGACGTCCATAAGTATACGGTGCACGGCTTCGAAGCAGTAACGGTGCTATATTAGCACTTTATCCCAAATTATAAGGGCAGTAGAGCGCAGTAACTGTGCTAGCTGGGAGTCTTTAGGTACGTTGTATACGGATTCCTTATATAGATCAATAGGAATGCAAAAACGGGAGTAGGCGGTTTGGCCGCCAGGTAGTAAAAGGGCAGCTATGCTAAAAGAGGCGACGTTGTCACGGAGCGAGCATAAGCGATGATAATATATAGCGAAGTAGATATTATTAAGCTATGTACATAAACTGCGTAATAAAGTTAAGACGTTGCGTGAGGAAAAGGAAGTAGGAAATAGGGGAAAAAGGGTATATAACGTTCGCTTGGTTGCTAGGTTAATGGGTACTATACTACGCATGGGCAGGGTAGAGCTTAGGTGGCGGTTCTAGTAGAACTTGGCAGAATTCGGCAGTTAGAGGTCCTTAAAGTTGCTAGTTAGCAACTCCAACAGTAGAGACGGCAGATTGCGGTGGAATACGGTAGATTACTGTCAGATTGCCGTCTTGTGGTTAGTCTCCGGTTGTTTAGTTGGTGGAAACAGGTAAATGTATATAAGGTGTTACGGGGGTGTCCTATGACAGTACCCCCCCTTTAAACTTGAGCATCTGCGAGATGGGGCTATAGTAGTTCTGGGTAGAGTTTATAAAAGTCTTCTACGGCTTATATAAGTCCTACAGAGTTGGTAGGTTCCTATAAGGGTTTAGTAAAACCTCTCCATTTTATAAGGTACATATATTTACGTTTCCGTTTATTGTACTTAATGTTGTTAACTCTTTTAATAAGGTACTTATCCTCACTATCCACTTTAACTGGTGGGGGAGGGTCTTGGATCTGTCTAAGCAGGGCGTCTAATATAGGGGCGGTAGGGCGGAGGACTGACGTATGGAATATAGGGTGGATTTTAACCGTATTAGGGAGCTTTAGTTGGTAGGTATAAGGAGAGACAACTTTTTTAACCTTATAAGGGCCAGCGTTCTTCTAATTAAGTTTCTTAATAGGTCGTTTTATGTTTAGATTTCTTGTATTTAGCTAGACGAAGTTACCAATTTAGTAGGCTGGTGCTAGGGTTCGGTTCTTATTTGCTGCGGCTTTATAGATAGATTGGGCCTATGTTATTTTGTTAGTAAGAAACTCTTATAGTTCTTCCATCTTCTTTACAAATTTATTTGCTTCTGCAACTTATAAGGCCTAATAAGCCAGGTGAGGAATATTACTGAAGGGTTTAAAACCCATTTATGGATGCTAGCTATAGTTGGCTAGGAATGGGGAGACCTTTGTGGTTTCTAAGATGGAGTTATTTGCAGTAAAATTAGTGAATGTAAGCCAGTCTATCCAGTCGTCCTGTAGATACAACGTGTATATCTGAATATATTGTTCTATTATAGCATTTGCACGTTCTGTTTAACTATCTATTTCTAGGTAGTATGCCGTAGATAATAGTGCTTTAATGCGGAGTTAGGTAGTTAGTTCTTTCTAGAATATAGAGATAAACTAGCTACCTCTATTGGAGATAATTGTTTTAGGGAGTCTGTAGAGTTTCCATATATAATCCAGGAACAGTTGGGTAACAGTAGGTGTTGATATATTAGGACAGGCGATTAAGTGTCTTATTTTAGATAGTTGGTTTATAACTACTATAATGTTTATATAGCCTTTACTTACGGGGAGTTTAATAATAAAGTTAATTAAGATGTCCTTCCATCTTTAGTCCAGAACAGGTAGTGGCTTTAGAAAGCCATTATATGTCTTATATAAAGCCTTAGCTTATTAGTAGGTATGGCAGCTGGAGATATACCTTTGTATTATATTATGCATGTTTAGCCAGTAGTACTCCTATTGGAGTAGTTCCAGGGTTTTTCTATAGCCTGGGTGGCTGGCTACTGGTAGGTCGTGTACGTGTTTAAGAAGCTTAAGCTTAAGTTTATTATAGTTAGGTATAACTAGGCGGTTCTAGTAGTATAAGTGGTCTCCGCGAGCTTTATATTTACTTAGAGAGATCTTTTTAAAGCGTCTAACGCCATCTTAAATTAGCTTAAGTGTCTCTTGAATAAACTTGTTATTTGGGTATTTATTAATTATAATCTATTTAACTGATTAATTAGTCATTTTAAGGACGTATACTGTGAGGTCTTTAGCTAGGGGATTAAATAATTTGGGGCGAAGCAGGGTTTGATTGTGGTAGGCACGCGCTTCTTCCTGTGCTGGTATATCTTGTAAACGTTAGGTTAGGGTATTAGGTTTTTAACCTTAAACGCCTAGGTAGTACGTGATTGAGAATTGGAAATAAGACAGATATTCTAATCAGCGGGCTTAATAATAACTTAGCTGTTTTATAGTTGTAAAGTACTGTAGATTTTTATGGTTGCTAAGGACCTTAATTGGAAATCTAGTGCCTTTTAATTTAGGTCGCTATTGTTTAAAACATCTAATAATAGCTAATAATTCCTTATTATAGATCTTATAGTTATATTTAGCTGGACTTAGTTGTTTTAAGAAGTATACTATGGGGTGTAGTACTCCTTCCTTATTATACTGAGACAAAATGCCTCCAGTAATGTAGTTAGATGAGTCGGCTTTTATAACACTCTTTCAGTTCGGGTTAAAGTGTTGGAGTATAGGTGCGGTGGTAAACATGACTTTTAGATAGGTAAAGGCCTTCTTATATTTCTTGTTAAAGATAAAGGTTTTGTCTTTTTAGGTTAGAGCTATAAGGGATAAGACTAGGGCGGAGAAGTTATTAATAAACTATTAGTAGAAGTTAGCAAATCCTATAAAGGCTCTTACATCCTTAACGTTCTTAGGTTCTTGCTAGTTTACAATTACTTTAATTTTCTTTGGGTCCATTTATATGCCGTCTATAGAAATAATAAGTCCAATGTATAGGACTTCTATTTTGTGGAATTTGTACTTATCTATATCTAATTATAGGCTAGCTCTACGCAAGGCTTCTAAGATAAGGTTAACATGTTTCTTATATTTAGTTAGGTTATTGCTGTATACTAGGATATTGTTAATATAAGCAGTACAAAAAATGTCTAGGTAAGGTCGTAGGGTATTATTTACAAAGTGTTGGAACAAACTTGGGGCATTTATAAGGCTAAACGGCGTTACTAAGTATTTAAATAGTCCATACTTAGTACGGAATGTAGTGAGCTATTTATCTCCTTTTGTAATACGGAGACGGTTAAATACGTGGATAAGGTTGAGTTTTGTGTAGTAGCGAGCCTTACTTAATTGGTTTAGTGTCTTTTGAATTAATGGGAGCGGGTACCAATTCTTAATAGTAATAGCGTTAAGAGCTTGGTAGTCTATACAGAAGTATAAACCGCCGCCAGGTTTCTTAATAAAGATTATAGGTGCAGCTATAGGCGAAGAGCTTGCTCTAATAAATCCTTTACTTAGGTGTTCGTCTAAGTACTTCTGCAGTACTTAGAGTTTATTTTGGGATATTCCGTATAGGGGTCCAAATCCTGGCTGTTTTCCTTCTTTAAGTATGATCTTGTAGTTATATAGTCAGTGCTTTACTAACTTATTAGCTTCCTTTTGTGAAAATACTTCCAGATGCTTATAATGGCATACTAGTACTTTTATAGCAGGGTTAGTGTGCTTCTTTAGTGCTAGGGCCTTTTCAATATCGGCCATTATAACGGTAAAGATTGTGTGTTTAGGTTTCCTGACGAGTTATGCTAACAGGGTAGCTCTAATTATATAGATATCCGTAAAAAGGGGGGCGAGTTGCTGGCTGGTAACTTCCTTTTAATTATCTACTGTTTCTTATTTAACTTTAGGTTTAGTGTTAGGTACGGAGTTAGTATTAGATTTAGGTTTAAGTTCTTTAAGTATCCTTTTTATAGTAGAATACCAGTTCTTCTAGTACTTTCGTATATTAAGCTTAAGTTTAGGCTTCTGCTTGGTTCGGGGTGGTATAGTAGTTAGGGTCGGTTTGTGTGGTTTAGTATAATTTTCAAGTTCTTAGTGGAATTGGGTGGACTTTTTAGGTATAGGGTGGATATTAGTGGAAATTTTAGACTAATGGATCCTAGTAGATTTTTTAAATTTCGGGTTAGGGTCTAAGCAGTAAGTTATAAGGCACTTCTGCTTGCAACAGAAGGCGGTAAATAGAAGCTTAAGGTTGTTCTAATTAATGGTTACCTTATATAGCTTTATCTAAGGTTGTTTAAGTATTACTAAATGACCTAGGGTGGTAATAAAAAGCCTAATTAGTTCTTTATAGTTTAGGTATTAGAGTCTTAGGAATACTACATAGGTAATACAGCCTAAGATAGTGCGTTTGCTATTAAATCCAAATACGTTAATATACTGGTTAAGGGGGGTTAGGGTAAAACCATTATTTTATATAAAGATCTTGTTAATAAATCCTATGCCACTGGCTCCTATATTAATTAGGACTTAAGTATTAGCCTATTAATTGTTCTGCCAAAGATAATAGTTAATAGTTATACTGCGATCCTAAGAGTTAGAATTCGTAATATCTAGAGCATTTAACGAGATCCTAAGGCAGCGCTGTTTTAGAGAGCGACTTAGCTCTAGGACCTTCCTTTTGGAGGCAACTGGGGTGGGGTTCCTATGGAACATCAGCTGTAACTTCGTCCTTGTAAGTGGTGCTTACTAGATGCGGGGCTGGAGCTATATAAAAATTAGGGACGGTAACTAGAGGATTGGTGCAGTAAACGGTTGCTAGTATTAGCCGTTTATAAATTATGTTGGGGTATGGAAATAGAGTAGTATCTTAAGATATAAGCCTTGCTTTTATATTTAAAGTAAAGGCCTAGCTTAATGCGTTATTCTTATTTAGGGGACCCTAGTAGGGCATACTCTAGGGTTCTAGAGTTAATGTCTATGGCGTTGGGGTGCTTAGGCTGAGATAATAACTTAGTAGTTGTTTACAGAGCTGTTATATTATATTAAGGAGTGGACTTCGGTGTTAGGCGTAGTATATTATTATATTATTTATTAATAACGTTTGCGCAGGCGTTAAGGGCTCCTAGTAGGTCTATACCTATTAGGGAGGTTTTTAGTTTAGGACTTAGGGATTTAATAAGGCTATTAACTAGTGCGGAGTCATTCCAGCCTGTTTCCTTTACGTAACGGTTGAATTCAGAGAAGTATACTGGAAAGCTTTTCGTTCCTTAAGTTATATAGTTTATCTTTCTCTAAGCAGTGGCTTAGTAGTTCAGGTTACTATATGTAGCTTTAAGAAGTACAACTAGACTTTATACTAAATTCGGTTAAAGGGGTTTAATAAGGTTAGCTGCGTCTTCTCCTAGTTAACTTAGGGCGTAGTAGAGTTAGTTAGCTTTAGTTAGGTAGTAGTTAGCATTACTAGTTAGCATATTTTTAAGCTAGCTTAAAAATAATTGGAGTTCTTATTATTTACTAGTAAATATTAGAGGGTTTGGTAGTTATTTAGATCGTTATAGTACGGTAGTTAGTTTGGGGTAAATAGCTACTATAGGTTTAGGACTCTTGTTTCGCGTGTTTATTTCTAGAGAGGGCGTTCGGTCTTAGGGCCCTAGTATAGGCATCTTAAGGGTGCGGACTTCTTTTTGAAGGTCCTTAATTATTTATAGGTGTTGTGCTTCTTATTCGGCTTATTGTTAAGTTAAAGTGGCTTAGTTCTATGCAAGGGCGTCTATAAAGGACTTCTATATCTCTACCAATTGTTTTTAGAGTGTGGATATAATGCTAGCGGCTATTATAGGGGCTTTAGGGTTATTCTGCATTTCGGAGGGGGTATATAAGGTTAACGTAATATAGTGTCACGGAGTAAGCACAAGCGATAATAATATATAGCGAAGTAGATATTATTAAGCTATATACATAAACTGCGTAATAAAGTTAAGACATTATATAAGGAAAAGGAAGTAGGAAACAGGGGAAAAAGGGTATATAACGTTTACTTAGTTGCTAGGTTAACGGGTACTATACTATATATAGGCAGGGTAGAGCTTAGGTGGCGGTTTTAGTAGAACTTGGCAGAATTTGGCAGTTAGAGGTCCTTGAAGTTGCCAGTTAGCAACTCCGACAGTAAAGACAGCAGATTGCGGTGGAATACAGCAGATTGCTGTCAGATTGCCATCTCGTGGTTAGTCTCCGGTTGTTTAGTTGGTAGAAACAGGTAGACGTGTATAAGGTGTTACAGGGGTGTCCCGTAACAGACGTAGAGAATAATGCGGCCGTAGAAGCGGTAGTAGTGGTAGATATAGTGGTAAAGAAAGGTTTTACCGGTGCCTACAGGGCCCTACAGAAAAAAATAGGCGGTCTGCGGGTCCGTATCTATAGCGGTAGTAACTGTGGTAAAGTAGGCGGCCTGTTTAAAATTTAGCTAGAAACGCAGCTCTATAAAAAGGCGGCCTTCTTTAGTAGTATTATAATTAAGCTCTATAGTAATAAGCGGGTTATTATCCATAAGGTCCCAGCGGTGCTATAGTAGAGGTAAAAAGTAATCTATAAGAGCTTTGCTATGGTCTATAAGCACCCGCTAGATAAGATATAGGCCGTAATCTAGATATACATTATTAATGGTGCCTAGAAGATTAGGCCGACGCTCTAAAACGCGAGGGAGATTATTATAAAGAGACGACTTAAATTTTACCTAGAGGGTAGGAGGGTCGCTTACGGGGCCATAGACTAAGGTAGTTATAAAAAGAGACCGTAGCTAGGCGTTAGTAGCGAATACGGATGCTTCCTATAGGCAGTTAACCTACTTACTATTATTATTAAGGAGCCCTAAAGCCACGCAAGCGGCTTAAAAGGTTAGGTAAATAGTGCTAGTAATAGTACGGAGGTGCTTAAAAGAGGTAGCGCCAGAAATAACGGTAAGTAGTAGCCGTAAATAATACTGTTCGCCAGTAACGGGGCTGCAGTAATATATACGGCCAATAATAGTATCCTTTAGGCGGACACGGCGCTGCTATTAGCGTATTTTTGCTACAAAGGTATATCTATAAGGGAAGTCCTAGTAAAGCGTAGCACGACTGTCCGTATTTTTGGAGTTATACTAAAACTAAGCAGTTAAAGTTAAATAGGCCATTTTAAGGCGCTGTTATAGGTCCTCTATAAACTTATCTAGCTAAAAATAAACGGGCTACTAGCTGGGAAGGTATACGGCGAGCTGTATTATGGGGGGGTATTCCTTATAAACTAGAAACTCAAATAGCCGCTAGATGGCCTTTATAGGGCTAATATATCTACCGTAAAGGTACTTACTAATTTCGTCATTATTGTCCAAGAGCTGTATGGTTGTTCGGTTAGTCCCCTTATAAATATACTTATAGATATACTTTACGGCCTATATAGAGGCGTAGACCTCAACGTTAATATAGGCCCTATACTTTACGCTAAGATAGGGATTATACGGTACAATCTAGCGGTTATTAAGGTTTATAGTAGCACTATTACCGCCTAGTATACGGATAGGCTATAACTATAAATTATTACGACGGCGATACTAAGGGTAACCATCGTTATATATAGCCATTATAGGGCAAAACGGCTTTAAAAATTGCTTTAAGTAGGTTAGCGGATAGCTTAGAGCACCGGCGACTATATAGGGGGCGTTTAGGTTATTAGTACCGCAGGGCCTATAGACTATTATGGTCCGTATAATATTAGTAAGCCATCCAGTAGGGTTATCCTAAGGCCGCGGGAGCTCTATAGATACGTAACGTGTAATGGAACGTTGTAGTAGGAACTACGGTGGGTCCTATTATTAGGCTGGGTATGTAGGTAAGAATAAAATAACAACATAATAATAACTAGTGGAGTGGTTGCCCAACAGATTAACTCTAATTATATTCTAAGATTTACTACAAGGAGAGAACTATCTATAGTAGGGACTGAGGTCCTTTAAATATATAACCGTACTCCTAAGAAATCCTCTCTTATATATAAGGTACGTGTTGTCTGTATTAAACATAACGTTCCTTTTGTTTAACGCAGTTAACGCGTTTAATACTACGTGACCTTAGTTACTATTCCTTATTACATAGTTCCACTAGATCCATTCTAGACCGTGCCTATATTAACTAACTAGCTTCCACCGTCTCTTCTCTAAGTAGTTGTAATATTGTACTTAAAGCGTCCGTAATACTATCTCCCTTCTCTTTATCTTCGTCCTTAAAGATTCCTAACATCTCCAAGTTGTCTACTAGAGGTGTGATATCCGTTTAATTACTCTAGTTAATATCTGTACTTATTATACCTAAAGCTTCTTCTTCTCTTTCCTAGGTTGAGCGTCGCCTTTATACGGTTTCCTCTATACTATTGCTGGGCGAGGTAATGGCGATCCCTTGCTCTTATTGCGCTAAAGAGGGGTTAGTATACGTTGCGCTAGTAAGTCCTTTATCCCAATAACCCTTCTTTTACTCTAAGTGTACTAAAGTAAACGTTTAATCGTCCTATAACGTTTACTCTGTCTCTAATGCTAAGTGTACGCGTTCTATAACTCTTAACAGTCTTTAAGTTCCCTAAGTAACTTATTATAGGGTCTCGTGTTTAATCTACTACTATAAAGCTTAATAGTAAGCTGGCCTCTGCGCTACTTAAGGTTTAATATGCCTTAGAAGAGTTTGCATGCGTCCTTAAAGCTTAACATTTAGCTTATGCTTGTCTTTAACGTCTTAAATATGTTTATAAGAAGGTTTATTCTAAGGAGTAGAAACTAGTCCAATAAGGTCTATAGGAACTTGGTAATAAAAGGACTGGCTCTCCTCCTGTAAGGGAAACAACTTTAAGTAGCTTAGTAATTGCTCCTCTTGGGTCCCCCTTAGGTGACTTATTTTTTGGTGATCCTTTTTTGTTATTATTACCTGACCTACTTTCTTTTGATACTCTTATACCTTTCCTATAGCGTTCCTTAGGTTGCTTAGTGGTTTCTAAATAGTCTCACTATAGCCTATCCACTTTACTTTATACTATGTTTCGTTATCTACATCCTTGTAACTAATAATCTTTAAAACTTACTATTTATCTTCCTTTTGTCCTCTATATGTGTCTACCTTATAGATTGGTGGCTTAATATTTCTATATACTAGCTCTAGTATTGCGATATGTTGTATAGGGTAGATTTTCATTTTAGCTAATAGGTTTAACTTATATGTAACTAATAAAATTCTTTACTTGATTTTGAAAGGTCCTAGTCTAATATGGTCTAACTTTTTGCTTAGTCGTCAACTCTTAAAATTTTTGTGTAGTAGCTATACTTTATCTCCCTCCTTAAGATCTGGTCCCTTAGATCTCTTAGCATTATAGTACCTTTTTATTTGTTCTTATACTAGTTTAGCTATTTCTTTAAGGTTTATATAAAGATTCATTAACGTCTCCATTCTTTGCTTAGCTGTGCTACTCGTCTTTTTTACTTAATATGGCGATAACGATGTTCTTGGCTTGTATCCGTAATTCGCCTTAAATAGTAATGTTCCTATTCCTTCTTATAGTGTTGTATTATATACAAACTATATAACTGGTAATAACAATACCTAATTGTTTTATGCGTGATTAATATAATGCTTTAGATACTGCTCTAGTATCTAGTTTAGTCTCTCTATTTATCCGTCCATCTACGGATAATACGCTGTAGATATTGCTACGCGAACTCCCTATTCTGCTAGAAATACTTCCTAAAATGTTGCTATGAATCTTAGATCTTTATCTAATATGATTTTATTTAGTACTCTATATCTTGCAAATACTTCCTTTATATAGATTCTAGCGATATCTTCTACTGATATCTCTTTAGTGCATGCTATAAAGTATCCCTACTTTATTAGCTTATCTACTATTACTAAGATCGCGTTATAATCTTGTCCTGTAATAGGATCTCTTAACTTTGGTAACTTAATAACAAAGTCTTACAATATAACTTCCTATAGTCTTCCTGGTATTTCGATAGGTTATAGCCCTCTATACGGCTTATGCCTAGTTGGTTTGTTTCTTTAGCAATTTAGATACTTCTTTATAACTTATTATGCTAGTCCCTAGATTTCTTAAATGATGTACTCTTTTTAAAGTCTTGACACTAAGCCTATAGCTCTATTATGTCCTTATGTTATTCCCTTGTGGAATTCCTTAACAAATTCTTCTGTAATAGACTTAGGTATATACGTTGCTTCTCTATTTTTGTATTACTCTAAGTCTAGATCCTCTGCCTGCGCTTTTTAGATCTTCTATGTCTAATTACTCTCTAGTAATTTATGGATCTAACTTTCTTTAGTTGCTACAATTTTTAGATAATTGTACCTAATTAATCCGTCTTAATCCTTTTATAACAAAGCTCCCAATAGCTTTTTATTACTTTGTAATTTAGCCCTTTTGCTTAGAGCGTCTGCTTATGCATTATCTGTACCTTTAGTATACTGAATTTCGAAATAGTACTCTGTAAGCATTTCTGCCTATCTAACCTATCTTTAATTGAGTTTCTTTATTGTTAGGAATCCTATAAGGTTCTTATAGTCTGTTTTAACCATAAATGGTTTTTCTGTGCCTTGTAAGAATGCTCTCTATTCTTTAAGTGCTGTAACTATACCTAACAACTCCTTGTTGTATATATCGTAGTTTAACTCTAGTAGTGTTATTTTTTGACTATAGTACGCCACTGGGTGCTATCTATCTTAATATTTCTATATAAAGTATGCCCCTAGTGCAAAGTCTAATGCATCTATTTTTATAACTGTCTTTAGACCTAGTTGATAGATCTTAAGAACTGGCTCCTAGGTAAACAACCCTTTAACTTTTTTAAATAGTTCTTGTTGCTTCTTTCCCCATGCCCATAGTTCTTATTTCTTTGTTAACTGTGTAAGTGGCTTAATATTCTTTAACTATTGCGCTATAAACCTTTTACAATAATTGCAAAACCCTAGGAACGATCTTAACTATATAACATTCTCTGGTTTTTGCCAATTCACTATAGCCTTGATCTTTTTTGGATCTATACTAAGTTGGCTTAGTTTAATAATAAATCTAACAGAATTGGTCTTCCTGGTAAAGAACTTGTATTTTTTAATTGCTACTAGCATTTGTTCTTTTTGTAGTCTCTTTAAGACCTATTTAACGTGTTCTCTATGCTCCTCCTTACTCTCTAAGTAGATGATAATGTCGTTAAGGTATACTATAATAAATTTATCTAGGTGTTCTCCTAATACACTATTAATTTGCTTCTGGAATATTACTAGTACGTTTATAAGCCTAAATTGTATAACTAATGGTTTATACAGTCCTTCCTTTAACCTAAAGGCTGCCTTTTATTTGTCGCCTTCTTTGATTCTAATCTGGTGGTATGCCTATCTTAGATCTATCTTTGTAAAAATCTTTGCGTTGCCTATCCTGTCTTGGATTTCGTTAATTAAGGGTAAAGGATATCTATTTTTTCTAGTAATGCTGTTTAACTGTCTATAGTCTATACATATCCTGAGTTTTCCGTTCTTCTTTAGGATAAACAGTACTGAATATTCCGCTAATAATTATAACGGTCTAATATATCCCTTACATAAGTTTTCCTAGATAAACTCCTTAAGCGCTACTAACTCTATTTTAGTGAGCTTGTAAATTGGAAAGAACTTTAGACTTATTTCCTCTTTTAATTCTATCTTATGGTTCTATGCTGCATGCTCTAATAGCTTTTCACTTTCTAGTAACTATAACTTTTTACCATACTTGTGGTATCTCTTTGGTATATAACTTAAGCCTCGCTTAGTCTCTTTGTATGTCGCTCTAACTTGGTACTATACTAACTTGGTTTGCTGTCGCACTTTGCGCTATTAAGTATCTTTAATATTGACTTAACCTATAACCTAATCGATCTTTGGATTGTACTTCTATAACTAAGGTATCCCTAGTATTGCCTCGTCCTGTCCTAATAGTAGGATATTAAAAGACATTCTAACTGGTCTCCCTTTAATAGTTATCTGAATAGGTCCTATTTTGAGATTGATAATACCTCCTCTATAGGCTATCTGATCTCCTAAAATTGTTATAAGTGGATATAGGTGTTCCTTTTATCTGTATAGTAACCCCATCCTTTCTACTGCCTTTGGTGATATGTGGTTCCTAATTGCTCTACTATCTACTAACGCTTTGAACTGCTGATCTTGCTATTTAGCTCTTAAATTTAGGTGTTGACCTTAAATTCCTTTAAGGGTCTAAGGCCCTAATACTAGTTCCCTCTAGTCCTATACGCCTCCCCTTTTCCTAACTGTTGGCTGCTAGATCCTGCCTATACTTAGTCCAACTTAGGCTAATACTTAGTTTGTTTCTTTTCCTCTATATACCATAAATAAGTATTCTCTGGGTACTCCTACTACTATTATCTATCTAGGCATTCTTCTGTAAGGAATCTTCCTAGTTAAAGTGTTAAGTTCCCTTAACCTTATACTTCTACTGGGTGCTATTTATGTATATACTTAGCGTTCCTAAACCGCTTTTCCTCTAGTGCCTAATATATCCTTGCTGGGTACTTCTGGTTCTTGTCTTTAGGTGCTCTATGTATATTATATATATCCTCCACACAAGCTATCCATAATAGTGTATAATGCGCTATATGTTTTGGGTTAACTCTTAGTTTATTTTTGTCCTTAAGTTTAAACCTATACCTAGTTGACCTAACCACTGGTATCTCTGCTGTGGGTATTAAGACTTATTACTTACTTCTCTAGTCTCTAGATCCTTCTTCTAGGTTTCTTAATATTATAATTAACGCTCCTTTAATGTAACTTATGCGTTTTTCCGTAATGGGTTGGTTTTAGACAACTTTTTTGTCTAGCTATATATAAAAGTCTTCCTATTTATCGTTGTGTTGTTGCCTATACCACTTTCCGTACAACTGGTTTAGTGTATATGGTTTATCTGTTAGAAAGTACCTTGTTATCGCTATATTGTAATATTCTTTAGTATGTCTTTCTTTGAACCTAGTTGGAATATCTAGATCCTTTTCTTATTCTAGTTCGTCTAACTATTTTACCCTAGGTGTTCCTGCACTTGGCCTATTAGTAACTCTTTATATAGGTGCTCTGTCCCTTATACAACCTAGTATAGCTAACCTCTTATCTAGCTTTTACTCTTGCTATGTAATGATTTTTATCCTAAACTTATCTATAGTTTCTTGTTTTCTGCGTCTTATAGCTAGATCTTTGTAGTCGTTTTACTTTTTAATCCTAGTATTAACTGTTTAATCTTTAGGCTAAACACTGCGTTTACCTAGGATTGCTAATATTCTTATTTGTTCCCTAAACTTATAGTTCTTAAACTTACGTCCTATACTCATTTATTTGTTACTAAACTAAGTTACTACTCTTCCCCATTGGTTATCGTCCGTTATGGGTTCTTAGGTGTGTTTTATCTTATTTTAAGAATCTTAAGCTTCTCTTATCTCTTCTTAAGAATCTTAAGCCTATGGCCTTTTACCTTTATTAAGTAATAAGCTAGCACTAGTAGTTATCTACTTACTTAGTTTCTTCTAAACGTTGCTCCTATCGTTTTATAAAGCAATGGAAATCGTATTTAACGGTGTTATAATACCCATTACTAAACCTTGTTCCGTAATGGTCTCAATCTCTACTTCTGTTTTAACTTCTTTAAGGTCTGTATACTCCTAGTAAGCTGCCTTTATTGCCTTGTTGTTAGTAAATGCTTCACCTATATTAAATTTATTGTCTTTAATGTCCGATCTACGAGCTGGTTCGTTGGTTCCTTTAAACTTAGATAATAATGGCTCCTATAGCCAATAGCTTACGCCGTACTTGGCGTCCTTATGAATTTGGCATACGTTGTTATAATAATACGTAAAACTGTTAATTAAACATTCTTTTATTTCTTGTAGTGCACCGTTGTCCCTCTGTATATACGTGCCGTCTGCTGGCCTAGTTCCCTTTACTGTATAGTTACTCTAACTACCTCTATAGTCTCTGGCGAAATGACCTTATTTTCCGCAATTTATATAAGCCCTATCTTTAAACCATTTTTCTTACTATGGAGTCCGCCTAAATGTCTTCTGCTGCTAAGATCCCTGGTTTGGCCTCTACTCCTAGGTTCTTTAATTACTTAATTCTTAACCTCTAGGTTTTTATAGTTTCTTTTCCCACCTTTAGGTTTCTTTGGTACCACTTAGGTCTATTAGCTCTGCGCTATTCTATAGTTTTTAACTCTATGTCTATTGTTGCGTACTCTACGCCTTATATAACTATGGAACTCTGTCTTACCCTCTCTTAGCTTATTCCCTTTAGTAGATCCTGTTATTAATCTTTATTAACTAATCTATTAACTCTCTTAGAGTATCCGCATCTTCTATTAGGATGATTGCGTTCTGGACTTTAGCCTTAAGTCCCTGTTTATACTGTGCTATAAGCGCCCTGTTATTCTACTTAACCTATATAGCTAGTGTTTGAAACTGTATTATATACTTAATTACTAAAGTACGTTATACTAAGTTCTAAAGCTTTTGTTCTGCTATGGTGGTGGCCTCTAGGTTTTTAAATATCTGCGTTAGTTGTTCTGTAAACCCGTTTTAACTAGTAAATATATACCGCACGTCCTGGTTAGTTATTATTATGCTATTAGCCTATATTTCCGTAAGATACGGTTTAAACCACTTAAGTGCCCTCCCCGTTAGAAACAATCCTGCATAGGCTACTTAATCCAACAATATTACTAACTTCACTCCTTCCTATACTACCTTAAAGTGCATCTGTGTAAGAAATCCCTTAAGCTTTAACTTCTTTTCTAAGAACCGTTTAATTAAAGGTAGCTTGACTTTTACTACTCTAATTCTATTAATGCGTTCTTTAAGTATCCTATTATTGTCTTGTAAGTAATTAGCCATTTCCTATAACTAACCTCGCGTAACCACTTAAGAATCCTTATTGTCTATACTAGTATCACCTGGCCCTAAGGTTATGGCTACCGTTAACGCCGTTGTAACTAGTGCTCTGGGTGGCATGTTATTCGATCTTATTTAATACCGTAACCTTAGTAGTAAATGTGTAATAGAACCTTATAGTAGGAACTACGGTAGGTCCTATTATTAGGCTGGGTATGTAGGTAAGAACAAAATAACAACGTAATAATAACTGGTGGAGTAGTTGCCTAACAGATTAACTCTAATTGTATTCTAAGATTTACTATAAGGAGAGAACTATCTACGGTAGGGACTAAGGTCATTTAAATACACAACTATACTCCTAAGAAATCCTCTCTTGTACGTAAGGTACGTGTTGTTTATGTTAAACGTAACATCCCTTTTGTTTAACGTAGTTAACGCGTTTAACACCACGTGACCTTAGTTACTATTCCTCATTATATAGTTCTACCGGATCCATCCTGGACCGTGCCTGTATTAACCAACTAGCTTCCGCCGTCTCTTCTCCAAGTAGTCGTAACATTGTACTTAAAGCGTCTGTAATATAACGGTTAATAACTACAGGATCTATTAACGAATTATAGTCCTCTGAATGTAAAAAGAGAAGAAGGTAAAGAGACAGTAGGCACCGTTTTTAATATTTAATAGTCTAAACGCAGCTAAGAAATCTACCAAAAATCTGCTTTTTTTTAAAGTCGTTTAAAAGGTGGATAACCTTTATATGGAAAATACGGGCAACCAAATTAGGGCGGTTAATAGCGGTTTAGTAAGGTAAAAGCTTGTAGGTAATTTCATCCTACTATGGATTGGCCGTAAAAGTAATAAATAGGCTTAGACGGCCGTAACGGCGGACTATTACTATAGAATCTTAGTAGCACTAGCCGATAAAGTGGGCGCTACTAAGGTAGTTTAAAGGAAGAATAATGCGGCGGCCGATAGAATTAGGGTTAAAATCTTCGCGGGAGATAGCATCTATAATGCCGTTATATAGGTCCGCACGGATATTAAACTAGTAAAAACGGATATAGTTAAGCTTATTCTGATTATATAGGGCCCAAGCGTTAATAATATACTACTAAAATAGGCGCTGAAAGGCGAACGGCACTAATTCGGAGCTATTATAGACGTGAAGGTAGAACCGAAAGTAAGCTTACTAGGGAAGGCGGTTACACTAGCGGGTATAGGACTCGCTACGGAGCTATATACCCTAGTGCCAGCTAAGGTTGCCGTAAGGAAAGAGCAGTATGTAGTGTAGCGGCATATAGGCGGCGTAGTTTAAGTTAATACGGTAGTACCACGGGGGCTCCCTAGGCTAGCCACGGTTAGTAAAAACAATATCGCGGAAGCCAGCGCTTTTATACTTATTAGGAATAATAACAGCAACCTTAGTAGCTATAGGTAGATTTTTACGGCGCCAATCAGCGCCTGCCTTAATAATTAGCTATATTTACAGGTTTAGAATAATCTGTAATGGAGTAGACGTAGCTTACGCCTACGCCTAAAGCCGTTCTATAGTGGTTCAGTATAAGGTAATAAAAGGATTGCTAATCTTATGGAGCATAGCAGTAAGATGCCGTAAAACCTCTATATTAAGCTACGGATTAGTCTATAAACGGATGTTAGTAGCGTAGGTAGGGTTATAAAAGTAAAGCTAAGCATATTAAGGTATAGCTCTAGAGGGAGCTTCCATAGGCCCAGTAAGGTAGTATAGTTCGCCATAAATCTGGAAACAATTAATACCGGCCAAAGTAGCGCTATAGTTAGTAACGGTGTAGTTAACGGAGGTAAAAGCTAAAGCCGCGTTATATAAATAAAGCTGGTCCTAAAACGTACGGGCGAAGCGTTCCTAGAACTATAGTAGGGTCTATAAATACTGCGGCGGAGGTCTAAATAAAAGTAGGACAACATTGCCTTGCTTACAGCAGCTCTTAAAGTAAGGCTTTTTAGCCTATGTAGAACCAATCCGTTTATCTATCTAGTGTAAAGCTTCGCAGTAATTATAGGCTATATTTATAGGCCCAATATCTAACTAGTCCGTAATAGGGCGGACTATAGCAATAGCGGCTATACTTATAGGCCCAGTATCTAACTGGTCCATAATAGGGCGGATAGTAGTAGGTCGTAACTAGATTAATACAGGCGGTATAAGAAGGTGGGAAGTAGAGGGAAAAGTAGTAGCGGAAGCAGTAATAAAAGTAGTAGCGAAAGCAGCAGAAGTAGCGAAAGCAGCGGCGAAAGTAGTCTAGTTTATAGGCTGCCGAAGGTCTACCAAAGATTGGCAGGACTACCCTTTTCTTTTGTCCTATATATATAGAGTTAAAAAGGCAGTAAAAAAGAGGGAAAAAAAAGTATTAACCTTGTAAGATTTATAGGTCTTATACGGAGCTCCAAGACGGTTTATTACAAAGTCAGTAAAAAAGCGATAGTACTTATAGGTAGTGCAAAATATACAATCAAAAGGCATTTTAACGGTAGGTAGTTAGCGGTAGGGGGAAGGTAGAGAGCAGTAAGGGGTAGAAAAGAGGTAAATTTAATAGGGTAGCACGTAAAGAATTAGGTAACCTGGACCAATTATCTAACCAATTAAAAAGCGCCAAGGCTCTACGAACAGTTTAATATAAACAAGAAATCCGTTAAATTTTCCAAGGAAAATTTCCAAATTACTAACTTACAGCTAGTAATTTGGTTCCTTAAAAATTTAACGGATTTCTTACGCCTATGGCGGGCTTTTGTCCTTCTAAACTTAGTCTATCCTACTACTACCCTACTACTACCCTACTACTACCCTACTACTACCCTACTGGCCTTCTACTACCCTACTGCCATACTATCCCCCCACGTCTTAGCCTGTAACAGCTAGTAACACCTCCGGATATATAATATTAGTAATAATAGCATCGCCTCCCTACCACAGTAATAGCGAAAGCCCACCTATATGCGTTACTCTTAATAGTGCAATATATAGCTACCTATATATAAAGACTGGTATACGCAAATTAACCCTAACAAAGTTAAAAGACTGCCCTTATAACTTGCTTACGGTTATAGCAAAGTATAGCCAGATTAGAAACTGCCTTCTACTAACAATAAACAGCAGTTCTCCCTCCGTAGAGATAAGCTTAATATAAGGGATTAGCCGCAGCTACTTGTAAAAGGTACCGCTAAGGATCTAAGTCTTAATATAGCGCCGGCCTAGGCGCGTAATAACTATACGGGTGCCGTTATAAAGGCCCTCCTTAGGGTAGAGGTTCTGTAAAAGAATTACGGGTGCGCCTACCTTAAGGGAAAGCTTTAACAGAGGTAAGCTACTAGGATTAAGTATTTACAGAAGCTCTAGCGGCAGTAGTATAACATTACCATCATCTTCTTCTCTACTTTACTCTACAGTATCCATAGAATAAAAGGTACTTAGGAAGCCGTAAAGCCGTGTAAGGATAGCCTTATTAATCTTAGCCACAGTATCGTTGCGTATAGTTAGGATAGCGTAATTATAGAAGGTATTAAGAGTAGTATATACCCGTATAAGCAGTTATAGAGGGTATATATGCCCGTAGAAGGGTTCCTAGAACCATAACTGGCCTATACCAGGCGGGATAGTAATGCTACTAAATAGGGACGCATTATAGGATAAGCTCCGTACCTAAGCTATAAACTGCTAATTAACCTTACCCTAGCGGACACGCATATTTAACCGCAGGGATAGTATACGGAAGGTAGGCCAGAGGAACAACCGCTATAGGCAGGCACCTATAATAGCTGCGCGGTTCCCCCATAAGATAACAGGCAGTATCTAAGCAAAGTCGCCGCCTAGAATAGTAGGGAGTCCGCTAAAGGTAGAGTCGTTAGAACGGATGTCCGTAAGCATATAGTATACAGCTTTAAAGCAGTAACGGTGCTGCATTAGTACCTCATCCTAGATAAGCAAAGAGGTACAGTGTAGAAGCTTAGCCAGATCTAAGCCTTTAGAGACATTACAAGTAGACTTTTTATATAAATTAATAGGTATCTAAAAACGGGAGTAGGCAGTACGGCCGCTGGGTAGTAGAAGGGCCGTAATACCAAAAGAAGCTACGTAAAAAACAATCTTACCGCGCAAGCGGTAGTAGTAGCAAAGGTAGTAATAGAGAAACGTTTTACCGGTACCTATAGGGCCCTAGAGAAAGAAGCGGGCCGTCTATAGATTAGTATCTATAGCGGTAACAACAGTATTAAAGCACGCTGCTTAATCCGTATTTAGCTGCTAGCATACCTTAGTAAACTAGCGTCCTTCCTCTATAGGGTCGTATTGCAGCAGCTCCGCTATAAGAAGTAGATTACTTCCCTCTACAATAACACCCTACTAGTGCTAGAACTGGGGCAAGCTATAGTCCGTAAGCGTCTTCTAGTAATCTATAAGTATCTAATAGATAAGGTATAGGCCGTAATTAAGATAGGCGTCGTCGTCCTTGGCAATAGTAGGAGGAGTATTAGGTTAGCGGGCCAGAAAGCAAGGCAAATCATCGCAGATAGACTGTTTAAAGCGGTCTCATAAAGTAACTAGCTCTATAATAGGGCCGTAAAGTAAAGCGGTTATAAATAAGGAGCGTAGCTAGGCGCTAACAGCAAAAACGGCGGCCTCCGTTAAGTAATTAATCCACTTATAATTATCCTCTAGTAGCCCTAGGGCGACGCAGGCGGCCTAGAAGGTTAAATAAACTATACTAGCAATAGTACAGAGGTCCTTAAAGGAGGTAGGGCTGGGAACAAACATCAGCAGCAGCCGTAAGTAGAACCTCTCGCCTATAATAGGACTACAATAATATATGCGGCCTATTATAAAGCCTTACTAGCATAAACACCACTCCCATTGCTTTAAAATAAAGGTATACCGCTTAGGGAAGTCTTAATATAGGCGGTTACGGCCGTCCTTATACTCCGCATTATACTTAAAGAAGGCTATTAGTATAGAGCGAGAGAGCTTAAGGCGCTGCTAAATCTCCTTAGCAGACTAATTAGGCCGAAAGTACACGGATTACTCGCCTAGAAGGTATACCACAAGCTAGGTTATAGGGGGGAACTCCTTATAAACAGAATACTTAAATAGCCGCCAGATAGCCTTAAAGGGGCCGATATAACGGCCCTACAAATACTAGCTTACCTCATCACCGTCTATAAGCCGTAAAGTAGTGCAGTTGTTCCCCTTATATATATACTTATAGATATACTTAACGGACTTTACGGAGGCGCAGACCTCAACATTTATATACGCACGATACTTTGCGGTTAGATATAGGCAGTATAGAATAACCTAGCGGTCATCCATTTTAAACATAGCTCTAATAGGCCCCAGTAAGCGGACAGACTATAACCATAAATTATTACAATGGCGGTATTCTGGATAGCCGTCCATATATATAACGGTAGTAGGGTTAAAAGGCTTAGGGTACCGCTTTAAGCAGGTTGGTGGAAGGCCTAGCCTTAATGTAACTATATAGGGAGCTCGCGGATTCTAGGAGCCGCAAGAGCCGTAAACCATCATTAACTTTACCATCTTAGTAAGACGACTAGTAGGATCGTCCTCTGGCTGCGGAAGCTCCGCGGATATAAAACGGTTAATAACAGCTAGGTCTAGTAGCCTATCGCGGTTATACGGATATAGGAAGAGCAGTAGGTATAGATAGGGTAGGCCCCGTTTCTAGTACTTAATAGTCTAAACGTAGCCGCGGAACTAGCTAAAGATCTATACCCATTTTAGGTCGTGTATAAAGTAATTTAGCTTTAGGTAAAAGACGCGTATAACCAGATCGGGCCTATCCGTAGCGGTCTGGCCAGGTAGCAGCTCATAGGTAATCTCATCCCACCTAGGGTTAGCAGTAAACATAATAAATAAGTTTAAACAGCCGTATTTACGGACAATAGCCATAAAATCCTAAAAGCACTGCCTAATAAAGCGGGCTCCGCCAAGGAAGCTTAATAGAAGGACTATGCGGCAGCCTAATAATTTAGGGTCCAAATTGGCGCGGGTAAGAGCATCCGCAACGCCGTTATATAGCTCTGTACGGAGGTTAGTTTAGTAGGAGCGGATCTAGTCAAGCTTATTCTAATTGTATAGCGCCCATATATCTATAACATACTACTAAAATAGCCAGTAGTAGGCAAAAGGGACTAACCTAGAGTTATTACGGACGTGCAGGTAGAACTAAAAGTACGCCCGCTGCGTTAAACGGTCTCGCTAGCGGGCTTAATTAGAGTTACGTAGCTAAAGACCCTAGTGCTAGCCAGTATTACCATGGGGGAAGAGTAGTACGTAGTGGAGCGGCATATATACAGCGTGCGCTAAGCTAATACGGCAGTATTACGGGGGTTTATTAGGTATACGACGCTCTATAAACACAATATTGCGGAAGCCATCATTACCGTGCTTATCCGGTATAATAACGGCCACCTTATTATTTATTAGGAGGTTCTTACAGCGCCAATTAGCACTAGCCTCTAAAATAAGCCATATTTATAGGTTTAAGATAATTCGCAATAGGGTCGTTATAGGCTAAGCCTAAAGCCGTTTCCTTACGGTTTAATAGAGGGCGATAAAAGGGTTCCGTATCTCAGATAGTATAGCAGTAAGGCACCGCAGGATAGCCGCATCCATCTAGGCGTTAGGATTGGCCTATAGCCAGATATCTATAGCATAACTAGGGTTGTAAAAGTATAGCTGCGCATACTACAGAGCAATATCGGCAGTAGCCTCCAGCGGGCCTTATAGGTGGTAAAGCTCACCATATATCTAAAAGCAATTTGGGCCACCACAGGCTACACCACGGTTAGTAACGGTACAGTTTACGGACGTAAAAGCCAATGCTATATTATATAGGCAGAGCCGCTCCCTAAACTGCCTAGTAAAAGTACTACGGGACTCTAAAGGGTCGCGTAGATAGTCTAGCGGAGGCTAAAATAGAGGGAGATTTACGTCGCTATACTTACAGTAGGCTTTAAAGCGTGGATTGCTTGGCTTTAATATACTAACACGTTTATCTATCCAATGTAGGGCGGCGTAAAAGTTGCAGGCAACGTCTATAGGACCAAGATCTAGCTGCTCCGTAATAGGGCGAACGGTAATAGGACTACAATCTAGCTGCTCCGCGATAGGGCAGACGGTAGCAGGTCGCGACTAGATTAATACTAATAGTCGCGGCTAGATTAATACGGGTAGTTGCGGCTAGATCGATACGGGCGGTATAAGGGGAGAAGCAGCGGCGGAGGCAGTAGCGGCTGTAGTTTAGTTTATAGGCTGCGGAAGGTCTGCTAAAGTTCATCAAGACCGTCTACTTCTTTTCTCCTATATATATAGAGTTAGAAAGGTAGTAAGTTTAAAAAGAGTAAATAAAGAATTAACCCTATAAAAGTTACAGGTCTTATACGGAAGCCCACAATAGTTTATTATAAAGTCAGCGGAAGAGCAATACTGCTTACAGGCAGTACAAAATGGGCGGTTAGAAGGCATTTAGGCGGTAGGTAGGGAGTAGTATTTAAGCAGTAAGGGGTAGGATTTAAGGTCGCAAGGTCATAATGTAGTAAGGTTGCGAATTTAATAAGGTAAGCACGTCTCTAAGCACGTCCCTTATATCAGGTAACCCAACAAACAACAACTAAAGAAAAAAATTAATTCAGTACTATAGAAGAAGAAGAAGAAAAAGAAGATTAATTTTAAACTAGTTATAACGCGGTTTGCCAAAGTATATAATTACGGTCGCAATATCCCTACTAATAATATATCAACCTTAACCACCCACTTCCTATCTGCTATATCTATTAAAACCCATTAAAATCTATTTATTATAATATATTTAAGCCCTTAGGTAGTTTATTATTAAAAGCTTAAGAAGACTGGCTCCTGCTAGACGGGTAGAGCTATTTATAAAGCCGTTATAGAGCCGTTTGTAGAGCCATTACAGAGCCGTTTGTAGAGCCATTTATAGAGCCGTTCGTAGAGCCATTTATAAAGATAATATAGAGCTGTTCGTAGAGACGATATAGAGCCGTTCGTATGGACGATTGCATAGGCGACTATATATAGGCGATATTAGAGCTGTGGTAGAGTCGTTACAGAGCCGTAACAAAGGGGTTTCTTTAACGCCTTTTAGATACACCTATGGCTAGCAGTTAGTTCTAAAAAATCCATTAATTAGAAAGCTGATTAAGGCGATTCTAACGCAGGTATTTGCAGGATAATAGACGTGGCGGTTGCTTACATTAATTTTGTTAAAGTTAATGGTTTACCTTATATAAACAGAGCGGCTTAGCTTCCAAAAGCTTGTTAAAGTGGCTTAGACTAAGAAACAGATGGATTGATCGAATAGGTTAGCTTGCGGATATTCAATAATCCGCGCAGCGGATATTTATTGGTTTCTTAGTTACCTCAGCAAGCTCAAACGCGATTCTGTTGGTGCGGATTTTCAATCGGTCCGCAAACTTACTAACTACGTTTGTGCGAAACCACCAGAATTACGTTTAAGCGTGTTTCGCAAAGGTTCTTAGTAAATTCAACAATATCCGCGTTACGGAAATTACGGATATTAGAATAACTTAACACTAATATTTTATATTATTTCCCAAAGTTAATCGATTATATAACAGAACCTAGGCTTTTAGAATATATTATTTTTATTACTTAGATATTTCCAGGTCTTAAGATCATTTTTATTAAAAAAAAAAAAGCGTTATTAGCAATTCTGTGACCATATATAACTTTATTAAACGCTAGCTAATATATATAAAACCTATATAAATCTACAATAGCTACCCTAAAGAACCTTAGGTAGTTATTGTTTGGGTAGGCCGTACAGAGGCTCCGTGTATAAAAGCTCTGCACGAAGCTCTGCGTATGGAGGCTCTGCATGAAGCTCTGCACGAAGCTCTGCGTACGGAGGCTCTGCACGAAGCTCTGCACGAAGCTCTGCGCGAAACTCTGCGACGGAGGCTCTGCATATGGAGGCTCTGCACGAAGCTCTGCACGAAGCTCTGCACGAAGCTTTGCGTACGGAGACTCTGCATACGGAGGCTCTGCATGAAGCTCTGCACGAAGCTCTGCGTACGGAGGCTCTGCATACGGAGGCTCTGCACGAAGCTCTGCACGAAGCTCTGCACGAAGCTCTGCACGAGGCTCTGCGTACGGAGGCTCTGTACGAAGCTCTGTATACGGAGGCTCTGCACGACGGCTCTACTACGGAGGCTCTATATAAAAGCTTTGTGCAGAGCTTCATGTAAAGCTTCGTGTAAAGCTTCGTGCAGAGTCTCCGTACGCAGAGCTTCGTGCAGAGCTTCATGCAGAGCCTCCGTACGCAGAGCTTTGTGCAGAGCTTTGTGCAGAGCCTCGTGCAGAGCTTCGTGCAGAGCTTCGTGCAGAGCCTCCATATGCAGAGCCTCCGTCGCAGAGTTTCGTGCAGAGCTTCGTGCACAGCTTCGTGCAGAGCTTCGTGCAGAGCCTCCGTATGCAGAGCCTCTGTACGCAGAGCTTCGTGCAGAGCTTCGCGCAGAGCTTCGTGCAGAGCTTCGTGCAGAGCCTCCGTACGCAGAGCTTTGTGCGGAGCTTCGTGCAGACCCTGAGTAGGCGAATCGCCCATTCGGCGGCGCTTTCTACTAGATATCGTGGAGGCGTACGGAGTAGATATACTGATCGATTATAGAGCTGCTTCTGCGGATTAATTTAACGGTATTTCTAAGATGATAGCTGTTGTGGGGGTGTAGATCAATTTCGTTGAAGAAGGTAACCGCTCTATATACACAATAAGTCGCATCGCTTAATAAACCTCGCGAAAGTCCCTTAGACCATAGAATCAACTTTTTAACAAAAAAGGTTAGCGATATCCGCTTGCGGATATACGTAAGTCCGCTAATTAATTCTACGGTCTGAGCTTACTGAGGTAAGTTTCTTAGTCTGAGCATACTGAGGTAAGTTTCTTAGTCTGAGCATACTGAGTTAACACAAATATATACCCCATCCCGTACTCACACCACTACTAAATATTCTAGATTTCGCACTCAGAGCTACTTACAACAGGCGTTCCTAAAATATCTGCCGGTTTAAAGCTTTACAATTAAACGTTGTTAACGTTTTATATAGGGGTCGTCGATTAGGCTCCCGGTACACAAATTTTAAAGTTTAACACTATACTACTATTACGACCTTCTTGCAGTGGCCGAGCCACCCCCAATATTATCCCCTCCCTCTTATTGCTCGGCGCCGAGCTATTACGTCGTCGCCGAGCCATTGCGTTGTCGTATATCTAAACTGGTGGGTAACGACGTGGTTAATCAATCATGTCAGGCGTCGCTACTGTGGCCGCACCGCCTCTACCTATTAGGGGGAGGGGTCTTAGCATACCGTTATATCTCTTCTTACACGCGTGTTTGATTAAGTTAGGGTAGTAGACTTTAATTCCAGCTATGCGGCGATTTAATTATTAGGCATTAAAAATATTTAATATATAAAGCTTTAAATTAGAATCATAATCTACTATATTAAATCCTACGTAGAGGGCTCTATATTAAAGCTCTGCAGTCTAAGTATATACTAGATTCGTGACCAATATAACCTTTAAGCCTAGTTCAAGTATGGCACCTTAGTCACTATAGTAGATCCTTACCTAGCAGTGACCAAGGCGCTTTAGTCTTACTACTACTTCTAAATTAAGCAAAAGCTCTATATAGGGGGGTCCCAGGGGGTCTCCCCTTAGAAAACCTCATCTCTATATATGTTAATTAAAGTCTATATAATAAAGCTCTAAATTATAAACTCGGGTTAAAATTTTAGTTAAGGGGCTAACTATCCGCATATTAGATTAATAATACTAAGCTAGCTATATATGCAGTATAGAATACTATATTTAATTTAGAGTTAAAGCTTAATTTTAGCTTTAATTATTAAGCGGCCTATTAAGTCTCTCTATTAAGCTTTAGGGTTAGGATATAGATCTTATTTTTTAAACCTTTTAGTTAACCCCTTAACTTAGGTACTATTTTAGTTTTAGCTCTCTTCTAAGTAGTCTCTAGTATTAATTTAGTATTATATTCTAATTTAGGTTTAATATTAGAGTTAATATTTAGTTGCTCTAGATCCTTATAAACTTAAAACTTTAACATAATAGTCTTTTTAAATGCTAATTAGGGTTAATGCTTAATATTTCTAGGTATATTAGGAACTCTTTAATAAATTAGGTTACTATCTTATTAATCCTAATTCTTAGTACTCTTACCCCTATTTCTAGTAGGTATTAAAATATTAATATTGTTTTCTAATAGGGGCTTTATAATTCAGCCTTCTTTATTAAATTTAATATTTAAGGATTATATAATCCTATTTTTAGTAAGTCCTTTTTTAAAGGGTATATATACCTTAAAGATATAGATTCCTTTATAGCCTATATAGTAACCTTCTAGCTAATAATTTGGCGTTCCTTTAATATTTAAATATATATCTTATGGCTAAGTACCTATAAATAAGCTATAAATAGTCTGTTATCTTAATTTAGATAAAACTTATCTATAAAAGCTTTATATGGGGTTTTCCCCTCTAATAAAGAGGTGGCTATTTAATTAGTAATTAGTACTATTAACTTAAATATTAATAGCTAAAGGAACTGTGGAATATTTATATTAATTATTACAGTTTATATACGCTTGTAGAAAATACTAATTGTTTATTTAAAGATATTATTTTACTTTAGGTTATATAGTATAATAAGCTCTACTACCTACCCTAGATTATTTATAAGCTTAGCTAGCTTCTTTAGGCTATATTCTTTACCCCTATCTATATACTATTTTTTAATAACCCTACTAAATTAAGTCTTTACTATCTTTTAGTACGTAACTAAAGTATTATATACGCTGTTCTTTAACTTATAGAAGTAAGCCTACTAAACTAAAGTTGCCTTTTTAGTAAATACTATAGTATACTTCTTCTTTCTAATGCCTTAAGGGGTAATTATTACTACGTTGATATAATAATTCATTGCTTAACGTCCGATTCGGATCCCTATTAGGCCCACGCGGACTACTCCTTATATATATGTGGGAAGAAAACTCTATTACTACGTTAATAAATACTTTATTAAATACCCATAGATTTTGCGGTTTAGTATATTTTTATATATACCTTATAGCTTTTCCTTTCTTATATAGATTATAGAGCCTTAAGTCTTTATCCTCCTGTTATATAGCACCTAGCTCTTCTTTTTTAAAAATTATACCTTTAACTAGTCTTCTATATATTTTTAAGGCTAAGATAGCTAAAGTAATAATACTAGAGTTAAATTAATATCTCTAATAGCTTCTTTTATATAACTATAGGGAATGCGTATATATGGGGTGCTTTAATAATTATTATACTCTTATTAAATTGGAATATGCTAAGGCCTTCTTTATTAACTATAAGGTTTCTATTTTTAATTTAAATAGTACTCCTATTTAGGAGCTTTTTAGCTCTAAAGATATTAATGCTATAATTTGGTAGATACTATACCTTACTAGGATTTAGTGTATACATCTCTTCTAAATCTATAGTATAGATAATTATTCTTTTATTAAAGCTAAGCGGCATAGCTTCTCTACTTACTATATTAATTAATAGTAAAGATGCTAGTATATATATACTAGTATTAAAGTCGTTAACTAATTTAGCGATATAGGTTTTAGCTCTAGTATTAAATAATATTCCTTTTTGCTTAATTAGTAATTAATTATTTTTATTTAGGTATATATAGAGGTACCCTAACTTCTTCTTTATAAATATATAAGTATTGCTATTATCTAAATCACTATAAGTATTATTATTATCTAAGGAGTTATGGCTAGGTTTTTTCTTTCTACTTTTGCTACCTAACTTCTTCTTATTAGGTTCCTAATATAGAATAAACTTTTTACCTATTTTTTCTTCCTATTTATAATATAACTTCTTATTTATAATAAAGCAGTTTTTAGGTTTATAATAGGCGTTTAGCTTCTTATAGTTCTTATAGTACTTTCCCTTACTCTTCTCCTTGCTCTCATTTGCCTTTTATTTACCCTTTTTATTAAGCTTCCCTTTATATAGTATACTTCCCTTAGCCTTCTTATTCTTATTTTATACCTTATCTATAATATCTTTAATTAATGCGGAGAGTAATAGTTAAGTTAATTCATTTTAAGAATTTAATTGCTATTGTTTTGCCTAGATAGGCTATACGTTAAATGGGGCCATAATAAAGAGAATTGGATGCTATAATTTAGGTAGGGAAATGTTAAGGTTCGCTAGCTTTTTAATAGCTTTCTTAAATACAATAATAAAGTGATTAAAATTAGGGTAGTTATTATACTTAATCTTTATATATAATTTAATAGTATTATAGCTAAGAACTACTCTAGTTCTTTTATACTAAGTCTATAGAGTTACCTATATCTTATACGCTAACTTATATCCTACTAGCATTTATATAAGGGTGCTCTTAATATTAAGCTTAATAATAATCTTTATGCTTAAGTCTTTAGCTTTCTATATTAGCTATACTGCTAACTTTATCTTATTAGCTTTCTTATTAAACTCATCTATATATTTAGGTGCTTTTTCTTTAATATAAATAAAACATTATAATCTGTTTATAATAGTAATGTCCTTTATTACTTCCTTCTATATAATATAGTTCTCCTCTTCCTTTAGCTTTATACTATTAGGTAGTAGGTTCTTACTACTACTGCTCTCGCTTATCTTAAGTATAGTAATTAGATATTAAGTTAATTTAGGACTTACTATATTTATATTATGGTGTTATAATTAAGATTATTCTAATTAATTTTGATAATTATCTACTTTTTAAGTTATTAGTAGCTAGTATATACTACTAGACGTATTAGTTAACTGTTTAATAACTACTATAGAGAGAGCTCTCTTTACACGTTATTTAACAATACTATATTAAAACCCTCTATAGGCGTAGCTAGGCTTATAACCTATTAAGGCTAGTACTTAATAAGGTATAGTAGAGGAATAAGGGAATTAAATGCGTATATTAAGATATATTAATAAGATTGTTATTATTAATACTACTATTCTATAGGTGGATTTTGGTAGATTTTATACTTACTTAGCTTATATAACTAGTGTATGTAATTACCCTATAACTAACACTTTTTAAAAAGGAACTTAAATATATTTATAGAACTAAGACTAGAATTAAAATAAATATTAAAAACTAAAAATGGAACTTAAAAGAGTAAAACGGACCTTAAGGATATATATAGACTAGAACTCCTAAAAACCCCTACTAGAAATTATTTAATAATATTACTATATTAAGAAATACCGTAGCCGGTAAAGCTACTATAGAATCTATAAATACCTCTAATAGTAAAATAATCACTATTTTTAAACCCCTAGAAAGAGCTTATAGTAGCTAATACTAAAATTAAACGGCTTTAAGAGCTGCTTAAAGCTAGGGATATACCTATAGCTAGTAATAAAGTATTAAATACCTAAAGGCTTACTATAGTCCTTATAACACTAGCCTAATATATAGTATCTATATTATTATAGTCTGTAAAGGTTATAAACCCTCTATTACTTATAGATAGAACTAATTCTACCTTTAATAATTAGAAGCTTTAGTTATAGAATAAGCTTAAAGTTAATATAGATTACTTCCCCTTTACCTAAGTAAAAATAGCTTATATCTTTGGCTATATAGGTAGAAATACCTAAATATATTTACGCCCGCAATATACCTAAGACTTAGTAGACTTATTCCTCTTTTAAAAAAAATAACTACTTATTTTCTATTTATAAGGACCCCTTTAATGTATAAAATACCTACCTTAATTATAAAAGCCTGATAATAAAAACAATAAAGACCTTTTTAGCCTTTTAGACCCGCTTTTTATACCTAGCTAGCTAAGCTTAAATCCTCTAAAAAGATTTACTACCTAACCTCTTTAATAAGCTTACCCTAGATCTATAGCGCGCTATACTACTAGTCTTTACTACTATTGTCAGGTGACGACAGGGACGAACATATATATATATTAGTTACTAAGCCGTCGAACCATGCGGTTTGACACTATACCTTTTTGGCCAGTTTCGTTCGTCTAGTTTAGTGGGCGATCGTCACAACTATATAAATACTAAAGGAATATATAGATTACTACTTAGCTATTAATTAAGGCCTCTATTAAATTAAGGTATATACTAAATAATTAAAAGCTAGAAATGCTTTAAACTAGACTATAAATACTATAAAAATAGCCTATAATAGCCCTACGTAATCCGTAACTCCTTCTATACTAGCTATATTATATATAGCTAACCCTATAAGCAGCTATATAGAAAGCCCTACTATATATTCCGCGTATATATAGCCTATATATAATAACCCCTATATTTAGGCTCTTAGTAATTAAGGAGCTTACTTTAACTATAGATAAAAAGACTATTTTATAAAGGACTGCCCTATAAATATAAAAAAGGATAAGGTCTTATTAATTTAAAAAAAAATAGTATAAAGCTAGAAAAAGAGGATCCTTAAGGGAAGACTCCTTCCTAGGGGTAAAAGGGATTAATATATTATATATTAATCTAAGTTAGTTAATTAGCAAAAAAAGCTATACTATCCCTTATACTTTATTCTATAATAGATATTAAGTCTTAACCTCTACTTTAGCTAACTTTAGAGTAAATGCCTTTACCTTAATAAATACCTAGTATACTATAAAACTGGCTAACTTCTTAAATATACTTATTAAGAAACTACCTAAGCTAATTCCTATTTATGGATATAATAGGCAAATAGGCCTACTTATTATAACTTCCTATAGATTTACCTCTGTATTAATAAATAAAGGTAGTATAATATCCCCTTTCTTATTATGGACCTTAAAAATTATAATATAATTTTAAGAAGGAAATAGCTAGCCTACTTAGGCTTATAACTTAATATATAGAATAGACAGCTTATTTAGCCTAAAGACTTACCCCTTATATTTTTTTTTATAAATAAGATTACTATTATAATAGAGAACCTTATATAACCTTAAATTAATACTATCTACTAAGCTAATGCTATGCGTAGGGACTAGGCCGTTAATATATATATATATAATAGAAACTATAACGGATTTAGGTACTATACTACCCCTAGCTTATCCCTACTACGCCGCCTATATTAAAAATTTAGAAAGTTAGTAATAAGCTAGTTAGCTTAAGCCCTATATAGCCCTAAAGAGTAAGAAATAGGTTAAATTAGATATAGAATGGATAAGCTTTAGAAACTATAAGGATTAAGGCTATAACCTAAGGCAGAATACGTCCTTTGCTTTTTATGTATATAGTATAAAATTAATAGGGTATTTTGCTAGAATTGCATTTTAATTTATTAGTCTATATTAGGGATAGTGTTCTTATACCTTTTTAAATACCTTATAAGGCCTTCCTAAGCACTAGTTAAGATCCTTAATTGTTACTATATATAAGAATAATCCCAAATGCCTAAATTAAAAGCTATTATACCTTGTTCTTAGGTATAAGATTAGTATTTATTGGCCCACTAAGTAATAGTTAATAAGAATAAGATCTAGATCCCTTAATAGGGATATAGGTAAGTATAAAAATAGGGGTAGGCCGATAAGGTATAGAAGGAGCAGAAACTTTTAAATATTTAGCACTAATATTAGGTCTAAACTAGTACTAATAAAGTTCCTAAGGCGTAAGCTTATAGTTAATAAAGATACGCTTAAGCCTAAAATAAATAGAGATGTTAACTAGTTAGTAAAGTCTAAAACTACTAAGACCTTATTACGGTAACTATTAGTTACCTATCTGCTAGGTACCTAAAGAGTAACCTAACTAATACCGCATTATATTATGCTCTTTTAAAACTTAACGCGTATATATAAACATTTTTTTATAGTAGACAGCAACCTTCTTCTTATTACTTCTATCCTTTATCCTTTTCTTAGTATACTAACCTTACTTTCTTATTAGGTGTTACTAACTAGTTTGCTATAAATTGTAGGCGGTATAAATAGCTATAGTATAGTCTTAAATTTGACCTAAATGCTTAGTATTGGCGCTAGAGTAAGAGAGAGCCTAAGTAATATAGTAGTTAAGGATATTAAAGGAACGTCGCCACTTAGGCCTAGGCTATATTAAAGCTTAAAGTTAGTAATAAAAACCTATTAAAAATAGGAAAGCTTACCTTAATATAACTACTACTCTTAATATATATGCATTAATTATAAGGACTAAAGGTATTAGACCTTATATAGTAGGTCTTATTATAAGCATTTAGAATATTTTTATTAGACTTTTGGTTTTTTAAGGATATATAGGTAAAATTATTTAGGTAGGACTAGCACTAATTATGGGTTAGTAAAGGTTAAGGTTCTATATATAGCGGTAGGGCTAAAATATGCTATGGAATTAGCTTAGAAAAGCAGTTAGTAAGAGAATAAAGAGGTATATTAAATTAATAATAGAAAAGAAGAAAATCTTAATAATATATTAAAGATATGTCTAAAATTAGATAAAGGTTAATAATAGGAAGCAAGGTATTAAGGAAAAAAGAGCAGCTTAATAAGCAAGGTATCTCTATACTTTACCTTCTAATACCCTTTTAATAAATAGCCGTAACCTTACTAATATAACTATGTTATAATAGCGTAGTTTAGAAGGAAGGAAATACGCGTATAAGCTATTTGGCTATTACTTCCTTATAAAAACTAATTACGTGGCTAGGGAAGGCAATTAAAACGTTAATTATTGTTAGTATTACTTTCAGTAATACGTACTGCTATTATAATAGTAAGGGGTAGTAACTAATTTTAATTAATGCTTCTCTTAATTCTCCTATTCTATGGGTAGAATTTAATAGATTTCCTAAGCTTACTTATATAATCGCGTTAACTATATTACGAACCCATATTTAAACACTAGGAGTATTTAGTTTTTAACTAAGTAAGCTCCCTACTCTAATGCTCTCTACTCTAGTTATTATAGCGCTAGTAGAGAATAGTAGAAAGCGGTAGGTAACAGTAGATTGCCATTATATAATAGCAAATTGTAGTTAGTTATAACCATGCCCTAATTAACTAAATCGCTTATACTACCCTCCTTGTCTCCTATTCTCTCTACCTATTTAGTAACCTATAGCTTAACCATACTTATATTAATTTTAGAGGCTTTAGCTGCTAAGATTACTAAAGCTGTTGTGGTTGTTATGGCTACTAAGAATGTTTAACTGCTATAGATATTCGGCTACTACGGATATTTGGCTGCTGCGGATATTTAGGAGGTCTTAAATATATAGAGTACTAGGGATACTTAGGAAACCTATTTAACTTTTTAAATATTATAATAAAAGATTATAGGTTATTAATTAAGCTAGTTAGGCTATTAGAGGGTTTAAAGTAGGTACTGCTATTATAGGTAGTATAACTAGAGGATCTAATATAGGTGTTGATCTAGTATAGTTATAAGATATCCTATGTATATTTTATAGAGGTACTCTATAGCTGTCTTACCGCTTAGAACCTAGTAGCTTTATTAACTATATAGGGGGTATATAACGGAACCTTATAGTAGTAACTATGGTGGGTCCTATTATTGGGCTAGGTATATAGGTAAGAACAATTTAACAATGTAATAATAACTGGTGGAGTGGTTACCCAATAGATTAACTCTAATTATATTCTAAGATTTACTACAAGGAGAGAACTATCTTTAGTAGGGACTAAGGTCCTTTAAACACACAACTATACTCCTAAGAAATCCCCTCCTGTATGTAAGGTACGTGTTGTATATAAGGTACGTACGTTTACTACGTTCCCTGCGTTCCTTATATAGCATATTATATAACTCGGCTACCACTCCTCGTCATATAGTTCCACTGGATCCACTCTAGACCATGCCTGTATTAACTAACTAGCTTCCTCTGACTCTTCTCTAAGTAGTTATAACATTGTACTTAAAGCGTCCGTAATACTATCTCCCTTCTCTTTATCTTTGTCCTTAAAGATTCTTAACATCTCTAAGTTGTCTACTAGAGGTGTGATGTCTATTTAATTAGTCTGGTTAATATCCTTACTTATTATGCCTAAGGCCTCTTCTTCTTTATACGCGTAATATTGTGCTTATACTATTGCTGCCATACTATCGCTAGGTAAGATAATGCCGTCTCCATATTCTTATTGTGCGAAAGAGGGGCTAGTCTATATTGCGCTGGCAAGTCCCACCACCTAATAACCATTCTTTTGCTCGGAGTGCACTAAAGTAAACATTTAATCGCTTTATAATATTTGTTCTACTTCTAACGCTAAGTATACGCGTCCTATAACTCTTAACAGTCTTTAAGTTCCCTAAGTAACTTATTATAGGGTCTTGTGTTTAATCTGCCGCTGTAAAGCTTAATAGTAAGCTCTCTGCTGCCTCAGCTAAGCTAGAACGTTCTTAAGACGCGGAATAGAAGGCCCTAGATACTTAGATTGCGGCATCTACCTAGCTACTTCGTCTTAAGAAGGTTTGTGAGAAGGTTTGTTCTAAGGAGTGGAAACTTATCTAATAGGGTCTGCTTAAGCTAGGTAATAAGAGGGTAGAGTTTCTAGGGAAGGAAATAACTCTAAGTAATATAGTAGTTACTCCTTACGGGTCCCCCTTAGGTAACTCGTCCTTTAGTAATCCTTTTTTAATACTCCCTAACCTGCTTTCCTCTAATACTCCTTTACCTTTCCTATAGCGTTCTCTAGGTTGCTTAGTGGCTCCTAGGTAGTCTTACTATAGCCTATCCACCTTACTTTATACTACGTTTCATTATCTACATCTTTATAACTAATAATCTTTAAAACTTGCCATTTGTCTTCTTCTTGCCCTCTATATATATCTGCTTTGTATACTAGTGGTTTAATATTTCCGTATGCTAGTTCTAGCATTGTAATGTATTATATAGGGTAGATTCTTATTTTAGCTAATAGGTTTAACTTATACGTAACTAATAAAATCCTTTGCATAATTTTAAAAGGTCTAAGTCTAACATAGTCCAACTTCTTGCTTAGTTGTTAACTTTTAAAAATTGTGTGTAGTAGCCATACTTTATCTCCCTCCTTAAGATCTAGTCCCTTAGATCTTTTAGCATCGTAGTACCTTTTTATTTATTCTTATACTAGTTTAGCTGTTTCTTTAAGGTTTGTATAAAGATTTATTAACGTCTCTATTCTTTGCTTAGCTATACTACTCGTCTTCTTTACTTAATGTAGCAATAATAATGTTCTTGGTTTGTATCCGTAATTCGCCTTAAATAGTAATATTCCCGTTCCTTCTTGTGGTGTTATATTATACGCAAACTATATAACTGGTAATAACAATACCTAATTGTTCTATGTATAGTTAATATAATACCTTAGATACTACTCTAGTGTCTAATTTAACCTTTCTGTTTATCCGTCCGTCTGCGGATAATACGCTATAGATATTACTGCGCGAACTCCTTATTCTGCCAGAAACACTTCCTAAAATGCTGCTATAAACCTTGGATCTCTATCTAATATAATCTTACTTAGTGCTCTATATCTTACAAACACTTCCTTAATATAGATCCTAGCAATATCTTCTACTAATACTTCTTCTATACACGCTATAAAGTATCCCCACTTTGTAAGCTTATCTACTATTACTAAAATCGCGTTATAATCTTGTCCTGTAATAGAATCTTTTAACTTTGGTAACTTAACAATAAAGTCCTATAATATAACTTCCTATAGTCTTTCTGGTATTTCGACAGGTTGTAGCCCTCCATACGGCTTATACCTTGTTGGTTTATTTCTTTGGCAATCTGGATACTCCCTTATAACTTATCTAGCTAGTCCCTAGATTCCTTAAATAATATACTCCTCTTAAAGTCTTAACACTAGTCCCATAGACCTATTGTGTCCTTATATCATTCCCTTATAAAACTCTTTTATAAACTCCTCTGTAATTAACCTTAGAATATAAGTAGCTTCTCTATTCTTATATTACTCTAAGTCTGGATCCTTAAGCCATGCTTTCTAGATTTTTTGTATCTAATTACTTTCTAGTAATTCGTGGACCTAACTTTCTTGTGTTGCCGCTATCTTTGGATAATTATACCTGATCAATCCGTCTTTATCTTTTCGCAATAACGCTCCTAACGGCTTTTCATTACTTTATAGTTTAGCTTTTCTACTTAGAGTATCTGCTTGTGTATTATCTATACCCTTAGTGTGCTAAATCTTAAAATAGTATTCTATAAGCATCTCCGCCCATCTGACCTGTCTTTAGTTGAGTTCCTTTATTATTAGGAATCCTGCAAGAATACTCTCTATTCCTTAAGTGCTGCAACTATGCCTAGCAATTCCTTATTATAAATATTATAGTTTAACTCTGGTGGTATTATCTTTTAACTATAGTATGCTACTGGATGCTATATGTCCTAGTGCTTTTATAGCAAACATGCTCCTAGTGTAAAGTTTAATATATCTATTTCAACAACCGTTTTTAACTTTAGTTAATAGATTTTAAGGATTAATTCCTAGGTAAACAACTCCTTAAGTTCCTTAAACAACTTTTTTTGCTCTATTCCCCATACCTACGGTTCCTCCTTCTTTATTAACTTTATAAATGGCTTAATACTCTTCGACTATTATGCTATAAACCTCCTATAGTAGTTGCAAAACCCTAGGAACGATTTTAACTATATAACATTCTCTGGTTCCTGCTAACTTACTATAGCTTTAACTTTCTTTAGGTCCATGCTAATTTTTCCTAGTTTAATAATAAATCCTATAAAATTAGTCTTTCTTATAAAGAACTTGTATTTCTTAATCGCTACTAGTATCTGTTCCTCTTGTAGTCTCTTCAAAACCCACTTAATATGTTCTCCATATTCCTCCTTACTTATTAAGTAGATAATAATGTCGTTAAGATATACCATAATAAACTTATTAAGGTGTTCTTCTAACACACTATTAATTTGCTTTTAGAACGTTACTAGTATATTTATAAGTCCGAATTACATAACTAATGGTTTATATAGTCCTTCCTTTGACCTAAAAGCTGCCTTCTATTTATTGCCTTCCTTGATCCTAATCTAATGGTACGCCTATCTTAGGTCTATCTTTGTGAAGATCTACGCATTGCCTATCCTGTATTGGATTTCGCTAATTAAGGGTAAAGGATACCTATCCTTCCTAGTAATGCTGTTTAACTGTCTATAGTCTATATATATCCTAAGTTTTCCGTTTTTCTTTGGGATGAATAGTACTAGATATCCTACTAATAACTGCGATGGTCTAATATATCCCTTTTGTAAGTTCTCCTAGACAAACTTCTTAAGTGCCACTAACTCTGTTTTAGTGAGCTTATAGACTAAAAAGAACTTTAAATTAGTTCCTTCTTCTAATTCTATTTTATAATCCTATGCTGCATATTTTAACAGTCTTTTACTTTCTAGTAACTACAACTTTTTACCATACTTGTGGTATCTCTTTGGTATATAACTTAAGCTTTGCTTAGTCTCTTTATATGTCGCTCTAACTTAATACTATACTAACTTGGTTTGCTATCGCGTCTTATATTATTAAGTATCTCTAATATTGACCTAACCTATAACCTAATTAATCTTTGGATTATATTTCTGTAATTAAGACATCCCTAGTATTGCCTTGTCCTATCCTAACAGTAGGATATTAAAAGACATTCTAACTGGTCTCCCTTTAATAGTTAACTAAATAGGTCCTATTTTAAGATTAATAATGCCTCCTTTATAGGCTATCTAATCTCCTGAAATTGTTGTGAGTGGATATAGGTATTTTTTTTATCTATATAGTAACCCTATCCTTTCTACTGTTGCTGGTAATATGTGGTTCCTTATTACTCTACTATCTATTAACGCTTTAAACTGCTGGTCTTGCCACTTAACTTATAAGTTTAGGTGTTATCCTTAAATTCTTTTAAGGGTCTAAGGCTCTAATACTAGTTCCCTCTGGTTCTGTGCGCCTCCCCTTTTCCTAACTGTTGGCTACTAAATCCTGCTTGTACTTAGTCCAACTTTAGCTAATACTTAGTTTGTTTTTTATCCTCTATATACTATAGATAAGTATTCTCTAGGCACTCCTACCACTATTATCTATTTAGGTATTCTTCCGTAAGGAATCTTCCTAGTTAAAGTATTAAGTCCCCTTAACCTTATACTTCTACTAGGTGCCATCTATGTATATACTTAGTATCCCTAAACCGCTTTTCCTCTGGTGCCTAATATATCCTTAATAGGTACTTCCAGTTCTTATCTTTTGGTGCTCTATATATGTTACACGTGTCATTTATACAAGCTATCTATAATAGTATGTAATGTGCTAAGTGACTTAGGTCTACTCTTGGCTCGTCTTCGCTCTTAAGTTTAAACCTCTGTCTAGCTAATTTAACTGTTGGTCTTTCTTCTATGGGTATTAAGACTTGTCTCTTGCTTCTTTAGTCCCTAGATCCTTCTTCTAGGTTCTTTAACATTATAATTAATGCTCCTTTAATGTGACTTATGCGTTTTTCCGTAATGGGTTAGTCTTAGACAACTTTTTTGTCTAGCCACATATAAAAATATACCTATTTATTGTTGCTTTGTTGCCTATACCACTTTCTATACAACTGGTTTAGTGTGTATAGTTTGTCTATTAGAAAGTACCTTGTTATCGCTGCATTATAATATCCTTTAGTATGTCTTTCTTTAAACCTAGTTAGGATGTCTAGATCCTCCTCTTATTTCAGTTTATTTAACTACTTTACCCTAGGTGTCCCTGCACTTGGCCTATTAGTGATTCTTTATACGGGTGCTCTATCCCTTATATAACCTAGCATGCTAGATCTCTTGTCTAGTTTCTGTTCTTGCTATATAATAATTCTTGTTCTAAACTTATCCATAGTTTCTTATTTTCTGCGTCTTATAGCTAGGTCTTTAAAGTTGTCTTACTTTTTAATCCTTATATCAACTTTCTAATCTTTAGGCTAAATACTGCGTTTACCTAGAACTGTTAACATTCTTATTCGTTCCCCAAACTTATAGTTCTTGAACTTACGTCCTATACTTATTTATTTGTCTATAAACTAAGTCGCTGCCCTTTCCTATTAGTTTTTGTCTGTTGTGGGTTCCTGAGCTGTCCCTATTATGTTTTGTAAGTCTGGAGCCTTTCTTATCTTATTATAAGAGTCTTGGACCTGTGGCCTTTTACCTTTATTAAGTAATAAGCTAGCACTAGCAGTTATCTGCTTACTTAGTTTCTTCTAAATATTACTCCTTTTATCTTGTAAAGCGATAGAAATTGTATCCAATGGTGTTATAATACCCATTACTGAACCCTATTTTGTGATGGTCTTAGTTTCTGCTTCTATTTTAACTTCTCTAAGGTCTGCACGCTCCCAGTAAGCTGCCTTTGTTGCCTTATTGTTGGTAAATGCTTCGCCTATATTAAATTTATTGTCTTTAATGTCCAATCTATGAGCTAGTTCACTGGTTTCTCTAAACTTAGATAACAATGGCTCCTATAGCCAATAGCTTGCGCCGTACTTGGTGTCCTTATAAATTTGGCATGCGTTATTATAACAAAACGCAAAGCTGTTAATTAAACACTCTTTTATTTCTCACAGTGCACCGTTATTCCTCTATATATACGTGTTTTCTACTAGTCTGGTTCCCTTTACCGTGTAGTTACTCTGACCACCTCTATAGTCTCTAGCAAAATAACTCTGTTTTCTATAATTTATACAAGCTCCATTTCTAAACCACTAACTTTGCTATAGAGTCCGCCTAAACATCTTTTACTGCTGAGATCCCTAGTTTGGCCTCTACTCCTTAATCCTTTAATTACTAGATCCTTAACCTCTGGGTTTCTATAGTTTCTTTTCCCACCTTTAGGTTTCTTTGGTACCGCTTAGGTCTATTAACTCTGCGCCATTCCATAATTTTTAACTCTATGTCAGTTGCTGCGTACTCTGCGCCTTATATAACTATGGAACTCTGTCTTAACCCTTCTTAGCCTGTTCCCTTTAGTAGATCCTGTTATTAATCTTTATTAACTAATCTATTAACTCCCTTAGAGTATCCTCATTTTCCATTAGGATAATTGCGTCCTAGACTTTAGCCTTAAGTCCCTATTTATACTATACCATAAGCGCCCTATTATTCCACTTAACCTGCGTAGCTAGCGTTTAAAACTGCGTTGTATACTTAATTACTAAAGTGCGTTATACTAAGTTCTAAAGCTTTCGTTCTACTGTGGTTGTTACCTCCAGGTCTCTAAATATCTACGTTAACCGTTCTGTAAACCCGTTCCAACTGGCAAATATATACCGTACGTCTTGGTTAGTAGTTGTTATGCCATTGACCTATATCTCCGTGAGATATGGTTTAAACCACTTAAGTACCCTCCCTATTAGGAACAATTCTGCATAGGCTACTTAATCTAACGATATTGCTAACTTCGCTCCTTCCTATATAACCTTAAAATGCATTTGCGTAAAAAATCCCTTAAGCTTTAACTTCTCTCCTAAGAACTGTTTAATTAAAGGTAACTTAACCTTTACTGCTCTAATTCCATTAATGCGTTCTTTAAGTATCCTATTATTATCTTGTAAGTAATTAACCATTTCTTATAACTAACTTCGCGTGATTAACTTCAAGTCTATATCTACTATACTAGTATCTCCCCTTGCGCCTAAGGTTATGGCTGCCGTTAATAGCGTTATAACTAGTACTTTAGGTGGCATGTTGTTTGACCTTATTTAATACCATAACCTTAGTAGTAAATGTATAACGGAACCTTGTAGCAGTAACTACGGTGGGTCCTATTATTAGGCTAGGTATATAAGTAAGAACAATTTAATAACATAATAATAACTAGTGGAGTGGTTACCTAACAGATTAACTCCAATTATATTCTAAGATTTACTACAAAGAGAGAACTATCTTCGGTAGGGACTAAGGTCCTTTAAATACACAACCGTACTCCTAAGAAATCCCCTCCTGTACGTGAGGTACGTATTGTACATAAGGTATATACATTTACTACGTTCCCTGCGTTCCTTACGTAGCACGTTATATAACTTGGCTACCACTCCTTATTACATGGTTCCGGATCTACTCTAGACCGTGCCCGTATTAACTAACTAGCTTCCTCTGACTCTTCTCTAAGTAGTTGTAATATTGTACTTAAAGCGTCCGTAACAGGGTAGGTCTCCCGTTAGTATATATAGTATTAGCAAAAATAGAGTAATTAAAGTTAGGATCTTAGTTATCTTATAATATAAACTTAAGCCTACCTAGTAGTTTGCTATACTTTTAGTAGTAAGAGTAATACCTATATAGTCTATCTATGGACGGATATCTAAAGCGGTAGTAGGGCTAGCGGAGTTCTATGGTTATTAGGTATAGTTTTACTACTGTAGTTTAAGATCTAGTAGGTCTACTAGGGAGCTATACCCTATAGATCTCTGTGTTAATTCTAAGTAACTAAAATAGGCTAGTCCATTTACCGCTCTATTTAGTATTGCCTTTACGCTATATAAGTATGTCTAAGTTAAGGGGGAGGTTATAGATTGTGATAATAGATAGACCATTTTATTAGTTTAGTACACCGTTAACTTATCTTATAGTTTTAATCTTTAATACCTCTTTTATTACCCATTATATTGCCGCTGCCCGCTATATAATAAAAGGGGCTAGTAGATTAAGTTAACTCCTTAGGGGGTAAGTGCCTAAGATAAGAAGACTTAGTACTAGACTATATAGGTTAGCTGTGTTGTTATTATCCTCCTAGCTATACTTATTATTTTTTATATATATCTTTACTAATTCCTTATTAAAGCCCTAGGTTTAACTCTATTCTCTACTACTACCACTACTAATACCCTAACTTTATTCTTTAGGGGGTTCTGTTAGTAAAGTTAAAGTAATATATAGGGTGTCTTATTGTATTAGTAGTGTAGGTGGTTCTAGTAGTAGGGTTAAGTTAATATAATTAGACTCCTATTATAGGGGCGGTATAGAGGTAGGTTAAGGCGTAGGGGTAAGTAGTATTAGGTTCTTTATAGTGCTAATACTAGTACTAGTACTGGTACTGGCGAAGTTGTTCTTAAGAAGGTAGGTAATTTATCCTAAATTAAACTCTCCTCTAGTTGCCATATATTCCTTAATCTTAAGCTTAGTCTATTTTATAAGATCTTCTTCTTATAAAGTGTTAAAGAGTAACTATAGGACTATAATACGTCTGTTCTTCTTAACCCATACTCTATAAACTTAGAGGAAGTGCTAAAGGTTATAAATAGTTATCTAGTTGTAGTTCTTAAAGATCTATAATATAAAGTTACCAAAATCTTCCTTATAAACCTCCTATAGTTTATTATCTTTAAAATTATAGGCTTTATATTTTAGGATCTTAAATTATATAAAGTTATTAATCTCTGTAATATTAATGTTAGAGTCTATATTAATTCCTCTACCCTACTTTTTCTATCCTTTTTAAATTTCTGCACTAGTATATAATATATTAAGTTCTTATTTAGTAAATATGCGTAATAAACGCAAACTAGGGGTTCCTTATCTTATTGGGTTTAATTTTGGGTTCTAAACGCGTAGTAAATACAAACTAATTAAAATGCGTAATAGATGCGAACTAAGGGCTTATTAAAAGGGTTAGTTCCTTAAGTACTTAGAGCCTTTTAAAGGGACTAATACTTCTTATTAGGTTTAATTTTGAGTTCTAAACATGTAATAGACGTAAGTACTTAACTTTTAAGTTTAAATATATAATAGATGTAAACCAAGGGCCTATTAGGTAGGGGTCAGTTCTTTAAGTACCTAAAGGCTATATATAAAGAATTAAGGGCCTATTAGATAGGGGTTAACTTTTTAAATATATATTAACTAATACTCCTTAATGTGATCTGGGTAGTATAAAATACGTAATAGATGCAAACCAAGGGCCTATTAAATAGGGGTCGGTTCTTTAAATACCTAAAGGCTAACGTGTTCCACCACCGAGCGCATTACACCACTAAGCGTATCACTTCGGGGAACACCAAAAAGCCTAAGTTTCAATATTAAATATCTCAACCACTACTTAATAATATTTCCAAAAATTTAAATATATACTCTGATATGCCTATTATAATATAAAAGTATATAGTCTAGTGGTTGTTGAGATATTTAGAAATATCTCTATTTTTAGCCCCTAAACTCTATATTATAATAACTATTAAGTTACATACTCTAATATTATAATATACACTAAAATATGTATATAAAAGCTTATATTTAAATTTTTAGAAAATATTATAAAGCAGTGGTTGAGATATTTAATATTGAAATTTAGGCTTTTTGGTGTTCCCCGAAGTGATACGCTTAGTGGTGGAACACGTTATATATAAAGAGTTAAGGGCCTATTAGATAGGGGTTGACTTTTTAAATATATATTAACTAATGCTCCTTAGTAAGTAATCTAGTAGTAAACGTGCGTAATAGACGCGAACTAAGGTTCTTTATCTTATTAAGTTTAATTTTTAGGTTCTAAAACGCGTAATAAATACAAATTAAGGGCTTATTAAGGGGTTGGTTCCTTAAGTACCTAACGCCTTTTAGAGTGCGTAATGGACGCGAACTAAGGGCCTATTAAGGGGTTGGTTTTTTAGATATATATTAACTAATACTCCTTAGTAAATAGGTTTAGTAGAGGCCTGCAAGTAGGCACTAATTAAGCTCGTCTCTCTTTATAGGTGGTATGTTTCCTAATCTATAATTACTAATTAGTGTTAGTATTACTTCCGGTAATATATACTACTATTGCAGTAGTAAGGGGTAGTAACTGATTTTAATTAATGCTTCTCTTAATTCTCCTATTCTATAGGTAGAATTTAATAGATTTCCTAAGCTCGCTTACCTTATATAATCGCGTTAACTATATTGCAAAACCTTGTTTAGACAATTATAGATATATATAGGTTAAATTAGACCTAAATAATACTATAGTATTAAGGAATAATGTTATAGACGATTTTAATAACCGTGTAATAGCTAAAGGCGCTATTATAAAGTGTTTCTCCTATTTGCTAAGTAGTAAAACTATGCTAAAATATAGTATAGGACTATTTGTAAGGGATATTATTGCGGACACCTCGGGTTGCCCTTAGGACAACCCCCGGGCGCCCCTTAGATGGTCGCCGATTACGTGCCAAAGGCACGTGCCCGTAGTATATAGTCTTGTGAGGGCGCGAAGAGGCTTTGGGGAAGATTTAAAGGAACAATATAAATTCTATCTAAATCTAAGGGTATATAGCTCTTGCAGAGTACAAGACGTTACGTAAAGAAGAGAAAGGAATATAGGAAACTTATAACTAAATATTCGTGGTCTTAGCAGCAGACGCGTGGGCACAAGCCTACGCGGATTTCAACAGGTTTCAACCAAATTCCATTACATTAGTGGAATTTAGTAGAGAATAGTGGAAATTAATTAAGTTGGCAGAATTTAGTAGAATTTAATTAAAGCGTCGGAATTTATCTGTTAAGTGTTTTACTAAGACATTCCTACTGTAACTAGGCTAGTCCCGTTATAGTATCCCCCCTTTAGCCAAAGGTCTAAAACAATTCAATTTAGTTAAGAATTTATAACTTATCGCCTTATAAGCGTCGTAATATGGTTTAAGTTCTTTTTAATTTTAAGTTTCCTACTATTGTGTTTCATGTCTTCGTGTTAGGTAGCAGTCATTTGCCTTTATATCGTATCTATCCAGCCAGAGCAGGCCGCAAAGGATAGTCTTTATGGAATTCTTTTACCAGGGAAGGCGCGTTGGCCTTAACCTATTTATAGGTTTCCTAGGTTCGTGTTTTATATCCTTCTTACTTAACAAGAAGTTTAAATTGTTTAGATTATATTTTCCATCGCATATTATTAATCGAGTTAATAAAGTACGAACTATTACCGTTATTAATAATTATAGGAGGTGGCGGCGGAATTTCGCGAGTCGTAGGATTGTCTCTTAAGGGTTGCAGTAAGCTTACGTAAAACGTTAGGTGTATTTTTATTTTAGTTAGCAGTTCGAGCTTATAGGCGTACGGGCTTAGTTTCTTCTTAATTTAGTACGGGCCTATGAACTTCTAATTAAGTTTCTTTAAAGGCCGTTAAGTCTTTAGGTTTCGTATACTTAAGTAAGCCATATTACCTTCCTTAAAGTCCTATGCGGGAGCTCGTCCTTTATTTACATACTATTCCTATAACGTTTAAGCGTACGTTAACTCACTTCATAACAGTTCCATTAACTACTTTATTTAATTAGCGAAGTTATACGCGTTAATTAACTAGATCCATTTAATTATAGGTCCTATTATGTTAATATCGGGTTATAGCTTAAATCCGAGTTAAGGGTTTTATCTATAGGTTGCGTAGAACGGTGTCACGCCTATTAATACATTTATTGTATTATTTACAATAAACTTAGCTAAAGGTAGCTATTTTTCCTAGTCGTCTTGCAGGTAGGAGTAGTATATTTATAAGTATTGTTCTATAATCGCGTTCGCAATTTCTGTTTAACTATCTGTTTCTAGATAAAACGTAGTTAAGAGTTATATTCGAATACTTAATTGTTTATATAGAGCTTACTAGAAGTCTAAAACAAACTAGCTTCTATGGTCGGATATTATTATATTAAAAAGTCCGTGTAGCTTAAAGACATGCTTAATAAAACATTCGGCTACTAATATTATATTAATCAAGTCCATAGGAATTATATATCGCATTTTCGTAAGACGGTTAACTACTACCATAATATTCATAAATCTATTACTACTAGGCAAGTTAACTATAAAGTTAATCAAGATATCGCGCTATCTTTATATTAGGATTGGTAGCGGTTAAAGTACTCCTTACTTCTTTATATAAGAGGTTTTTCCACGTACGCACATCCTGCATGCTCGAACGTATTTCCGTACGTAGTTATATATTATAAGCCAGTAATATACTCGTTAAACAATCTTATAGGTCTTTATATAGCTAGGATATCCTACTACGGGGGAGTCGTATACAAATTTAAATATCTTAAATTATAAAGGTTTGGAATTCGGAACTACCATCTTCTGTTAATAGTACAATTAATTATTTTAAATTTCGCATTTAGCGAGTGTGATATTCTTATACTGTCGTTTTCCAGTTTAGATCGCCTTTATTATATCTACTATCCATACATTGTTCTTATATTCGTATTTTATTAGGTTATTAATTTCTATTTCCCATTTATTAACTTCTAATTTATTTCTATTAAGTTCCGTATCTAGAAACATAGGACGTAGTTTTTTAAAATATTTAGGGGGTAGTAAGATCTATAATTAATTTGTAATCCGTTTATCTAAGGCGTTTATAGGTAAGTTCTATAATTATTATATTAATACGTTAGGCTTTTAATTAAGTTTGCCTGGTTAATATATAATTTTAAAGTTAAATTATAAGAGGTATTCGGCCTAACGAATTTAGCGCTATATTAATTATTTTATAGTTATAAAGTATTGTAGGTTCTTATGGTCCGTTAATACGTATATTAAAAACAACAATCCTTTTAGCTTGAGACGCTATTATTTAAAGCATTTAACAATCGTAAGCAGTTCCTTATTATATATTTTGTAGTATAATTTAGTAGGGGTGAGTTTCTAAGAGAGAAAGGCTCCTAGACATAGTTCGCCATTTTTATTATATTACAATAACACTCCCCCTAGCACATAATCTAACGAGTCCGTTTTAATAATACATTTAAGGTTAGGGTTAAAGTAAGTAAGGATTAGAGTAGTTATAAAGCAATATTTTAAGTTATTAAAAGCTTGTTCGCATCTAGCGGTCCATTTAAATTTTAAAATTTTCTTTATTAGGTTTACTAACGGCTAAGCAACTTCTAAAAAGTAGTTAATAAATTATTAATAGAAATTTGCAAATCCTAGAAATCTTTAAATATCCTATATATTACTAGGACTTTCCTAGTTTATAATCGCAGCAACTTTCTTAGGGTCCATTTTAATTCCATTACGGGATATAATTGTTATGGAACCCGACCGTAGGGGCCTCTATAGGAGAACCCTGTGCTCTCGCGTACACCTCGCGTACAGCTTATATTAGCTACGCGAGGGTATATCACCTCCTTACGCCCTCGACCCTTATGATCGATCGCGCAACGTCTTGTAAACTCCCTAAATATATACGCTTTATAGCCATTGCCCGCATTCCATAACATTACGTTGCGCCTTTTTCTTTACTAACGCTTAGCCTACAACCAATTCTACGTCTCTATGATACCGTAGACGCTGCCAGAAGGAGCGTGTCCATAAGTTACCTCACTTTATACTCTTAAAGAATTAATAATAGTAAAATAAAATTTCTTACTAGCTACTATATTAAACTTAAAGAACAACCCAATACCTATATTAAAACTACGACACCAATCAGTCCTAGGAGGATTTAATTTATCAGCCCTAGCCTTAACCCCTAAAGGGAAGCCTAGTGGCTTAAAAGACTACAACGACTATAAGGGGGACATTAACAATGTTTTATCCTTTATTAACTACACAACCATGGATAAATAAGCCGAAGGGCTACTACCCATTAAGATTGAGATACGAGACGCTGAGATGTTTATAAAAATGGTAGCACAAGAACCTAACAAATACTACCGCCTTCTATAGAACTACTATCTAAAGCTTATACGAGCTAAGATGCGTGCTGCCTAAGATTATAATATTATCTAAGACCTATAAGCTTATAAGGCGCTTACTAATAATATATGCCAAGAGATTAAAGACGACCTTTATACGTCTAAACACAACGTCTAACAATTAAAGAAGGCCAAGATTATACTTATTGCTACAGTTACTAAAAGAGAGGGTATAATTAAATACCTATAATCTTAGCTTAATAAGCACATTTGTAATAATACCAGACACCTCTTTACTGTATATAACGCCACCTAAGTCTCTATGCCCCCAGTAACCTTACCTACTTAACGCTTAATGGAAGGTTAGCGCTAAGTAGCTTTACCTAACAGGAACCCCTACCACAGTAGCGGCGATAATAAAAGCCACAACAATTAAACCTAAACTACTACTATAGGGTCTAATATACGCTACCCTAATCCACTAATTTTTAAGGGTGACCGCAAGGAATATAGCTACTAGAAAATGCAAACCCGTAAGAAACTGACCTAGAGCGCCTACCTTTTCCCTATAGAAGATACTAAGATTGGCTACATCATCGGACGAACAAAGGGCATCCTATTTAATAGGCTTTTTACTTAATGGGAGACTAGTAGTCCCTAGAAGTAGCAGTCCCACCAAGAAGTCCTTAATAACCTTAACTAAATATACCGCGACTATAACCTAGTGGCTACTAGTTAAGCTAAACTACGCGCCCTAAAGATAAGTCCTACTAAATTATTTAACAAGTTCTATGTTAAATTTTAGGAATACACCAGAGTCCTTACCTAAGATAACGCTAAAGACTAGGAAGATCTCCTTAAAAAAGTCACTTATCGCCTTAGTCACGCAGCCGCCAGCTATAACTATAACGATGTTCACAATATAGTAGCAGCCCTACAGAAGATTAAACGACGGCTAAACTAGATTACTACTGCAAACCCCCACCTAAAGACCTCCCTATAGAAGCCCTCCGGACCTACTAAACTACTGACGCCCACTACCCTAAGCAACACTACTGGTCCTAATATTAACCTCTTTATACTAGCCTTCCCAAAGAAGCTACTAGATGGAGAGCGCGAGCTACTCTAGAAGCTAAGGCGTTGCTATAGATGCTGTTAAGAAGGCTATTATAGCTATAGCCCAAACTGCCTAATGGCTAGGTTTAGTAGCTGCTGTTAAACACCTAACCCTATGCCCCGGACACTAAATACGTCGCTACGCGCCGCTACCGCACAAGACGAAGATGCAGCAACGGTAGTAGAATCAGACGCGGAAGTGGAAAACGCAAAGTCCTAGCCCTAAGTCGTAGGTTAGGACACTCTGACGATGAAAGGATCTATATATTGGCTTGCTTAATAAATAGCTTAGTAAGAATGGAAGAATGGAAGCAAATAGTCTTACCTATAGAGGGAACTACTGCTAAGAAACAATATAAAACCCATTCTATAATTGACTGCGGAGCTACTAATAAATTTATAGATACCTAATTTATATACACTTATAACCTACCTACCTTACCCCTCGCCAAAGCCCGCGCCCTACAACTCGCTAACGGTAGTTGTACTGCATAAAAGATTACCTATATAGCACAACTCTACCTAAATATAAACGGACACCAGGAGGAGCTCTGGGCCTATATTACACCACTTGCAAACTACCCTATTATCCTTAGAATAAACTAGCTCGAATAATACAACCCCACTATTAACTGGCAAAAGAGAGAAGTAACCTTTAACTCTAAATACTGTAGAGAGACTTGCCTAGGGTATGGCCTAGCCGCCTCTATCTACTTCTTAGGATATTAACCTAAGGAAACCCTTATCACCCTACCTATGACTAACTGCCACTATGTAAGCGCCGCGGCCTTCTACCGTATAGTATATAGGAAAGGCTAGACCATTGCCACAGCCCCCTAATTATAACTATATAAGCTTAATAAAGATTAGGACCACGTCCTCTATAGTAATAGGATAGATATAGTCAACCTCCTAAAAAACAATGCCTCTGTAAAACTCTACGGACTTTTACCCTTAGACTTTAAGAAGTTTATAAAGCTTAAAAAAGAACTTACTAATAAGGAACTCCGCAAGCTCCTCCCTAAGAGATACCATGACTTTATTAACGTATACTTACAAAAAAGCGCAGATATACTGCCCCCATACTAACCTAACGACTATGCCATTAATATTAAATAAGGAAAAATGCTGCCCTATAAGAGACTCTACCTAATGTTAAAAGATAAACTCCTAGTTGTTAAAAAGTATATCGACAAGCACCTTAATAAAGGGTTTATTTGTCCTAGTATATCCCTAGCAGCCGCTCCTATCCTCCTTACTAAAAAGTCAGGAGGAGGTATTTAATTCTGTGTTAACTATAGAGGACTTAATACTATTATAATCAAGAACCAATACCCCGTACCGCTTATACACGAGACCCTTAAACGGCTTAGCCAAGCCAAAATCTATACTAAACTCAATATCATTGCCGCCTTTAACCGCCTCTAAATACGGGAAGGTAACAAATAGAAAACCGTATTTGTATTACGCTTCGGCTAATTTAAATACACCATTATGCCTTTTAGCGTATGCAATGGCCCAGGCAGCTTCTAAAGCTATATCAATAATGCCTTATGGGACTACCTTAACGACTTCTACTCCGCGTACCTGGACGACATACTTATTTATAGCGACGACCCTTTTAAGCATACCAAGCATGTTTAAAAGGTCCTATAGCGCCTCAGAGATGCAGGACTTTATATTAATTTAAAGAAGTGCGAATTCTTAGTTATAGAAGTAAAATACCTTAAACTAATTGTTACTACTAAGGGTATCCGTATAGACCCTAAAAAAGTATGTATAATCACCAGATGGCAAACCCCTACCTATATTAAGGATATACAAGCCTTCCTCAGTTTCGCTAACTTCTATTAGAAATTTATATACAACTTCTTAGGTGTTATAGCACCACTTACAGCAATAATGCGAACAAAGGGCTTTTCTGTAAAAGGAAGAAAAACATATCTACGTTTTATCTGGATGCCTAAATACGAAAAGGCGTTCTAAGACTTAAAAGATATATTTACTAAAGCACCTATCCTAGCTTACTTTATACCAGGACAATAACTCTATCTTAAGACTAACTCCTTAGACTACGTCAACGCGGGCGTTTTCTCCTAGATAGGTAATAACGGTCTCCTCCACCTAGTCACATTCTACTCGTCTAAGCTTACACCATAAGAATGTAACTATAAGATCTATAATAAGGAACTCCTTGTAATTATATAAGCATTTAAGGAATTCTAACTAGAACTCTCCTTAGCAGAACCTAACTAGCCAACTAAGGTCCTTATGGATTATCGTAACCTTGAGTACTTTATAACTACGAAGTAACTAAACCAACGCTAAGCATGTTGGAACGAGTTCCTCTCTAGTTTTAACTTTAAAATCGTATATAGGCTAGGAGTATAAGGTACTAAGCCTAATAGCCTAATACGCCATTCGCAAAACCTTCCTTAGTTAGAAGATAACCCTTATAATTAATTCCAATAACAAACAATCCTAAAAGCACGAAACTTAGCCCTAGGCATACTACCTAAAACAAAACCAACCGCCCCTTAGCTTTATACTACAGAACTAGAGTTACCCCCTAAAATTAACGAACTTATTACCGTAGTATATAACACCCCTATTAACCCATTACTGCATCAACTAATTGCTGCAAAGATTGCCGGCACCTATATACTGCCTACTAACCTCCGAAGCTTAGGCTAGATTAATATAGCAGCCTTAGAAGTAAAAGAGAATAGGCTCTATTATAAAGGCCGTCTATTTATCCCCAACTTAGAAGACCTATAACGGCAACTAATCCAAATGGCCTATAACCTCCAATTAAGCGGCTACCCAGGTAAAGGAGGAACCTATAAGCTTCTTAGCCAATACTACTTCTGGCCTAAAATGATAGACTTAGTTAAACGCTTTATAAGCGCTTGCCACGGCTATAAACATGCTAAAGTATTTCACATAAAGTACTAAGGACTGCTATACCCTCTACTAGTACCTATATGACGATGGGCAGATATCGCTATAGATTTTATTGTTAACCTACCACCTTATAAACGACATGGCCGAACCTATAAGAACATCCTTATAATAATATACCGACTTATAAAAGAACGCCACTACGTCCCAACTAAAGGCATAGCTGTATGCGATATTGCCAACGCCTTCCTCCGCGAAGTCTACTAACTATATAGGTTACCCAACTCTATTACGTCTAACCAAGGCACGTAATTTAACTCTAATGTATAGAGGCGGATCTGCCAACGCCTTAGTATCTCCATTAAGATGTCTATATCCTTTTACTATAAAACTGCGGGATAACTGGAAAACGCTAACGCTAGTATAAAGGCGTACTTACGACAGGTAGTCGCCTATAGTTAGGACAACTAGGTAGACCACCTTTTACTAGGTAAATTCGCAGCAAATAACCACGTCTTAGCCACTATAGGACTTACCCCGTTCTTCGCAAATAAAGGATATCACCTATAATCTAGTATAGAGCCACCAGAGCCTATTAATAAGAAACTGCTATATAGAAAACGCCTTAAGATGCTACTTACCAATTAATATACAGACCATATAAAAGACCTACTCAACTACTATAAAGGAGAGATGGCCTAGGCCTAAGTAAAACAAGCTTACTTCGCCAACCGCTATAGAACACCACTACCTAAGATGCATGTTGGCGACTAGGTATAGTTAGATATATATAATATCTCCACATAGAGACCTATAAAGTTACTTAATTATAAGAACCTTGGCCCCTACCAGATTAAATAAGTTATTAATAGAGGAGCTATATATAAACTAGAGCTCCCGCCTACCTTAGCTACCTATGGGATATGGCCTATATTTCACCCATAGCTACTATACCTTTACTAGCCTAACCCTCTACCAGGACAAACACAGCCTAAACCCCCACTAGTACTAATCCAAGATGAGAACGAAGACGAGAACCATAAGGAGTGGACTATTAAACGAATTATTAACTCTAAATACTTTAGCAAAGGCAGAGGACGGCGGCTCTACTATAAAGCTACCTATACAGGATTTAATATAGATCAGCCAGAATGGCAACTATAGGAAGATTTTGAAAACGTAAAAAATCTAATCAGCGATTTCCACTACGTAAACCCACAGAAACTAGGCCTAAGCAGAGATTTCGTACCTAATCCCCTATAGAAGCCATTACAGCTAAATCGTTATACATTACCGTCACGTAACTACTCTAATAAGATGTTAAGAAACTTTAACCGCCGGTTAAAGTTGTCTAATTAGTTAGATTCTAGACGCTAAGAAGAAGCCAACTAATTAGGATTTTCTATCCCCGGGATAGAAAATCGCTATTGGCTCGCTTACTACTAGCGCCTTAGCAATACCCTTATACCTCACCAAGTCCCTAACAGCCTCCTTCCCCTCTATAGCCTAGTACCTTCGCATAGTAGCAACCTATAAGCTTTAAGTCAGAAGCACCTATACGAGCCCATTACACCTATAACGATATTCCTTCTTCTAGATACCCCAAGCATTTCCCCCTATATATATATAGCAACCACTATAACGGAACCTTGTAGCTTAGACTACGGTAGGTTCTGTTATTGGGCTAGGTATATAGGTACGAATAAAATAACAATATAATAATAACTGGTGGAGTAGTTGCCTAACAGATTAACTCCAATTATATTCTAAGATTCACTATAAAAAGAGAACTATCTATAGTAGGGACTGAGGTCCTTTAAATACATAACTATACTCCTAAGAAACCCTCTCTTATACGTAAGGTATGTGTTGTCTATATTAAACATAACGTCCTTCTTGTTTAACGCAGCTAACGCGTTTAACACTATGTGACCTTAGTTACTATTCCTCGTTATATAGTTCTACTAGATCCATCCTAGACTATACCTATATTAACCAACTAGCTTCCGCCAACTCTTCTCCAAGTAGTTGTAACACTGTACTTAAAGCGTCCGTAACACTATCTCCCTCCTCTTTATCTTTGTCCTTAAAGATTCCTAACATCTCTAAGTCGTCCACTAGAGGTGTAATGTCTGTTTAATTATTCTGGTTAACACCTGTACTTATTATGCCTAAAGCTTCTTCTTCTCTTTCCTGGGTTAAGCGTTGCCTTTATACAGTTTCCTCCATACTATTGCTAGGCAAGGTAATGGCGATTCCTTACTTAAGGTACGTAAAAGAGGGGTTAGTCTGTGTTGCGCTAGTAAGTCCTTTGTCTTAATAACCCTCCTCTTATTCTAAGTGTACTAAAGCAAATGTTTAATTATCCTGCAATATTCGCTCTGTCTTTAACGCTAAGTATACGCGTCCTATAACTCTTAACAGTTTTTGAGTTCCCTAAGTAACCTATTATAGGGTCTCGTGTTTAATCTACCACTATAAAGCTTAACAGTAAGCTGGCCTCCACGCTACTTAAGGTTTAACGTGCCTTAGAAGAATCCACACACGTTCTTAAAGCTCAACGTTTAGCTTATGCTCGTCTTTAACGTCTTAAATGTATTTATAAGAAAGTCCGTTCTAAGGAATGGAAACTTGTTTAATAGGGTTTATTAAAGCTAGGTAATAAAAGGGTTAGCTCTCATCCTATAAGGGAAATAACTCCAAGTAGCTTAGCAATTGCTCCTCTTAGGTCCCCCTTAGGCGATTTATTTTTTTGTAATTTTTCCTTGTTAATACTGCCTAACCTACTTTCTTCTAATACTTCTATACCTTTCCTATAGCGTTCCTTAGGTTGCTTAGTGGTTCCTAGGTAGTCTTACTATAGCCTATCTACTTTACTTTATACTATGTTTTGTTGTCTACGTCCTTATAACTAATAATCTTTAAAACTTGCTATTTGTCTTCCTTTTGCCCTCTATACGTGTCTACCTTATAGACTAGTAGCTTAATATTTCCGTATACTAGCTCTAGCATTGCAATATGCTATATAGGGTATATTTTCATTTTGGCTAGTAGGTTTAACTTATACGTAACTAATAAAATTCTTTATTTAATTTTAAAAGGTCCTAGTCTAACATGGTCCAACTTCTTGCTTAATTATCAACTCTTAAAATTTTTGTATAGTAGCTATACTTTATCCCCCTCCTTAAGATCTGGTCCCTTAGATCTCTTAGTATTATAGTACCTTTTTATTTATTCTTATACTAGTTTCGCTATTTCTTTAAGGTCTGCATAAAGATTTATTAACGTCTCTATTCTTTATTTAGCTATGCTACTCGTCTTTTTTGCTTAATATGGCGATAACAATATTCTTAACTTATACCCGTAATTCGCCTTAAATGGTAATGTCCCTATTTCTTCTTGTGGTGTTGTATTATATGCAAACTATATAACTAGTAATAACGGTACCTAGTTATTCTGTGCGTGATTAATATAATGCCTTAGATACTGTTCTAGTATCTAGTTTAGTCTTTCCGTTTGTCCGTCCGTCTGCGGATAATATGCTATAGATGTTACTATATAAACCCCTTGTTCTACTAGAAACACCTCCCAAAATACTACTATAAATCTTAGATCTTTATCTAATATAATCTTGTCTAGTGCTCTATGTCTTACAAATACTTCTTTTATATAGATTCTAGCGATATCTTCTACTAATATTTCTTTAGTGCATGCTATAAAGTATCCCTACTTTATTAGCTTATCCACTATTACTAAAATCGCGTCATAATCTTGTCCTATAATAGGATCTCTTAACTTTGGTAACTTAATAACAAAGTCCTATAATATAACCTCCTACAGTCTTCCTAGTGTCTTAACAGGTTGTAGCCCTCTATATAGCTTATGCCTTATTGGTTTATTCCTTTAGCAGTCTAAATATTTCTTTATAACTTATCGTGCTAGTCTCCAGATTTTTTAAATAATATACTTTTCTTAAAGTCTTAACATTAAGCCTATAGCTCCGTTATGTCCTTATATTATTCCCTTATAGAATTCCTTAACAAATTCTTCTGTAATAGACTTAGGTATATACGTTGCTTCTCTATTTTTATATTGCTCTAAGTCTAGATCCTTTGCCTATACTTCTTAGATTTTCTGTATCTAATTACTTTCTAGTAATTTATAGATCTAACTTTCCTTAGTTACTATAATCTTCGGATAATTATACCTAATTAATCCGTTTTAATTCTTTTGTAACAAAGCTCCCAATAGCTTTTTATTACTTTATAGTTTAGCCTTCCTGCTTAGAGCGTCTGCTCGCGTATTGTCTATACCCTTGGTATACTGAATTTCGAAATAGTATTCTATAAGCATTTCCGCCTATCTAACCTATCTTTGGTTAAGTTCCTTTGTTATTAGGAATCCTATAAGGTTCTTATAGTCTGTCTTAACTATAAATAGTTTCTCTGTGCCTTGTAAGAATGCTCTCTATTTTTTAAGCGCTGTAACTATACCTAATAACTCCTTATTATAGATGTTATAGTTTAACTCTAGTGGTGTTATCTTCCGACTATAGTATGCCACTAGGTGCTATCCATTTTAATATTTCTGTAGGAAGTACGCCCCTAGTGCAAAGTCTAATGCGTCCATTTCTATAACCGTCTCTAGACCTGGTTAATAGATCTTAAGAACTAGCTCCTAGGTAAATAACTCTTTAACTCTCTTAAATAGTTCTTATTATTCCCTTCCCTATACCTATAGTTCTTCTTTCTTTGTTAACTGCGTAAATGGCTTAATATCCTATAACTATTACGCTATAAACCTTCTACAATAATTATAAAACCCTAGGAACAATCTTAACTACGTAATATTCTCTGGTTCTTACTAATTTACTATAGCCTTAATCTTCTTTGGATCTATGCTAAGTTGGCCTAGTTTAATAATAAATCTAACAAAATTGGTCTTCTTGGTAAAGAACTCGCATTTCTTAATTGCTACTAGTATTTGTTCTTCTTGTAGTCTCTTTAAGACCTATTTAACGTGTTCTCTGTGCTCTTCCTTACTCTCTAAGTAGATAATAATGTCGTTAAGGTATACTATAATAAATTCATCTAGGTGTTCTCCTAATACACTATTAATTCGCTTCTGGAATGTTGCTAGTACGTTTATAAGCCTAAATTATATAACTAATAGTTTATATAGTTCTTTCTTTGACCTAAAGGCTGCCTTCTATTTATTACCTTCCTTAATTCTAATCTAGTGGTATGCCTATCTCAGATCTATCTTTATAAAGATCTTTGCGTTGCCTATCCTATCTTAGATTTTGCTAATTAAGGGTAAAGGATACCTATCCTTCCTAGTAATACTGTTTAACTATCTATAGTTTATACACATCCTAAGTTTTCTATTTTTCTTTAGGATAAACAACACTAGATATCCTGCTAATAACTATAATAGTCTAATGTATCCCTTTTATAAGTTCTCCTAAATAAACTCCTTAAGCGCTACTAACTCTGTTTTAGTAAGCTTGTAGATTGGAAAGAACCTTAAACTTATTCCCTCTTTTAATTCTATTTTATAGTCCTAAGCTATATACTCTAACAGCTTTTTACTCTCTGGTGACTATAACTTTTTACCATACTTGTGGTACCTCTTTGGTATATAACTTAAGCCTCGCTTAGTCTCTTTATATGTCGCTCTAACTTGGTACTATACTAGCTTAGTTTGCTGTCGCACTTTATATTGTTATATATCCTTAATATTAACCTATCCTATAACCTAATCGATCTTTAGATTATACTCCTATAACTAAGGCATTCCTAGTATCGCCTTGTCCTGTTCTAATAGTAGGATATTAAAAGACATTCTAACTAGTCTCCCTTTAATAGTTATCTAAATAGGTCCTATTTCGAGATTAATAATACCTCCTCTATAGGCTATCTAATCTCCTAAAATTATTATAAGTGGATATAGGTATTCCTTCTATCTATATGGTAACCCTATCCTTTCCACTGCCTTTAGTAATATGTGGTTCCTAGTTGCTCTACTATCTACCAACGCTTTAAACTGCTGATCTTACTATTTAGCTCTTAAATTTAGGTGTTGCCCTTAAATTCCTTTAAGGGTCTAAGGCTCTAATACTAGTTCCCTCTGGTCCTGTGCGCCTCCCCTTTTCCTAACTATTGGCTACTTAATCCTGCCTATACTTAGTCTAACTTTAGCTAATACTTAGTTCGTTTCTTTTCCTCTATATACTATAGACAAGTGTTCTCTAGGCACTCCCACCACTATTATCCGTCTAGGCATTTTTCCGTAAGGAATCTTTCTAGTTAAAGTGTTAAGTCTTCTTAACCTTATACTTCTACTAGGTGCCAACTATGTATATACTTAGCGTTTCTAAACTATTTTTTCTCTAGTGCCTAATATATCCTTACTAGGTACTTCCAGTTCTTATCTTTAGGTGCTCTATGTATATTGCATATATTATCCATATAAGCTATCTATAATAGTATATAATGCGCTGCATGTTTTAGGTTAACTCTTAGTTTATTTTTATTTTTGAGTTTAAACCTATACCTAGTTAACCTAACTACTGGTATCTCTGCTATAAGTATTAAGATTTATTGCTTACTTCTTTAGTCCCTAGATCCCTCTTCTAGGTTTCTTAATATTATAATTAATGCTTTTTTAATATAACTTATATGTTTTTCTATAATAGGTTAGTCTTAGACAACTTTTTTATCTAGCTATATATAAAAGTCTTCCTATTTATTACTGTGTCGTTGCCTATACCACTTTCCGTATAACTGGTTTAGTGTATATAGTCTATCTATTAGAAAGTACCTTGTTATCGCTATATTATAATATCCTTTAGTATGTCTTTCTTTAAACCTAGTTAGAATATCTAGATCCTTTTCTTGTTCTAGTTTATCTAACTACTTTGCCCTAGGTGTCCCTACACTCGGCCTATTAGTAACTCTTTATATGGGTACTCTATTCCTTATACGACCTAGTGTAGCTAACCTCTTGTCTAGCTTTTACTCTTGCTATGCAATGATTCTTGTCCTAAACTTATCCATAGTTTCTTATTTTCTGCGTCTTGCAGCTAGATCCTTATAGTTGTCTTGCTTTTTAATCCTAGTATTAACTGTTTAATCTTTAGGCTAAACACTACGTTTACCTAGGATTACTAACGTTCTTATTTATTCTCTAAACTCGTAGTTCTTAAACCTGCGTCCTATACTTATTTGTTTATTACTAAACTGAGTTACTACCTTTTCTATCGGTTTTTGTCCGTTATGGGTCCTTGGGTATGTCTTATCTTATTTTAAGAATTTTAAGCTTCTTTTATCTCTTTTTAAGAATCTTAAGCCTGTGGCCTTTTGCCTTTATTAAGTAATAAGCTAGCACTAGTAGTTGTTTACTTGCTTAATTTCTTCTAAACGTTACTCCTATTATCTTGTAAAGCGATAGAAATTGTATCCAATGGTGTTGCTATACCCGTTACTAAACCCCGTTCTGTAATGGTCTTAGTCTTTACTTCTATTTTGACTTCTCTAAGGTCTGTATACTCCTAGTAAGCTACCCTTGTTGCCTTATTATTGGTAAATACTTTGTCTTTATTAAATTTATTATCTTTAATATCCAATCTATAAGCTAGTTTACTGGTTCCTTTAAACTTAGATAACAATAGCTCCTATAGCTAATAGCTTGCGCCGTACTTAGTGTCCTTATAAATTTGGTATATATTATTGTAACAATACGCAAAACTGTTAATTGAATATTCCTTTATTCCTTATAGTGCACTATTGTTTCTCTATATGTATATGCCGTCTGCTGGTCTAGTTTCCTTTACTACGTGGTTACTTTAACCACCTCTATAGTCTCTAGCGAAATAACCCTATTTTCCGCAATTTATACAAGCTCCATCTTTAAACCATCTTTCTTGCTATAGAGTCTGCCTAAACGTCTTCTGCTGCTAAGATCCCTGGTTTAGCCTCTACTTCTAGGTCCTTTAATTACTTAATCCTTAACCTCTAGGTTTCTATAGTTTCTTTTCCTACCTTTAGGTTTCTTTGGTACCGCTTAGGTCTATTAGCTCTGCGCCATTTTATGGTTTTTAACTCTATGTCTGTTATTGCGTACTCTGCGCCTTATACGACTGTGGAACTCTGTCTTGCCTAGACTTACTAATAAACAAACCCCGTTTACTAGTTTGTTTACTTGTTTACTTTATAATTAAACAACCAATCAAGCCTAAAGGTCTAATTTTAGTAGTTAATCAAGCCTTATATCGTCCCGTTTAATTGAGTTGGTTTGCTCGTTTGATATATAAGATATAGGTATTGTTTTTGGTCAAGGGGAGGTTCTTAGTGGTTAAGTTTTAGACAGTTCTAAAATATACTATAATTATGATATAATATACGCGCTGAAAATAAATATCTAAATGCGTCTTTCTAACTTAACCCTCTAAAATCTTCTCTTTTACTTACCAATTCCTATTGCTATATTACCTATATTATGTCTTCCTAACCTACTGAGGCTAGCCCTGTTGATTTGGCAGAGAACACGCCTATAATCGCGCCTAGTAAAGCCTATGAAGGTTCTAATACCTCATCAGAATTAACCCCCCTCTAGGACGAATACGAAGGCCTTAATTGGGACCGTATAGAGAGATATTAACGGCCTTATTGAGACCTCCTCAGAACTCTGAGCTTTATATGGGACTATAGCTGGCGGCTCCAGCAAAGATTTGGTAAGAAAACAACCGTTTTTTTATACAAATATTGCTATCTGCATAAGATTAAGGTGACCCTATATAAAACTAGTAGAGCTACTACTTCTGCGGCAGGACACCTTGCTAAGGATATAGATGGCTACTGGGTTGATTCTTGTGGTCCTATTAATTATACAATGTCTCGAAAGCGGAAGGCTTTAACTGTTCTAGAGTAGATTTAACGAACCTATTATATATTATAAGCAGTTGCTAATAAGCTTATTAAGTCCTACAACTCCGATATCTTTAAACAAGCAGTTATACTATGGATCGCCGCCGGAAACCACCCTCTATAAGAAGTTAAGCGACCTGAATTTCGAGCCCTAATTATAGCCGCAAACAAAGACGCTAAGCTTGATCTCTACTAAAACCATAAGTTAATTTACAGTCAAGTTCTCGCTAAATATAATGGTAATAAAGGTGTGGTGACGGAAGAACTGGCGCGATTAATAACAAGATTTCATATATTATTTAATGGCTGGACAACGCGTAATAAGAAGAAGGCTCTTACTGGTATCTACGTTCACTATTTGGACCATTAAGGCCAGATTTGAGACTTTATGCTTGCTCTACCGGAGCAGCTTAGCCTATATAGCGGCTATAACTACCACGACGTTATTGGTAATACCATTGCTGAGTATAATCTTAGTAGTCAAATTGGCTAGTTTGTTATAGATAATGCCCACAATAATAACACCTGCATTAACTTCCTCGTGGTAGAGCTTAGATTTAATAAAGAGCAACGTTAAGTGCGGTGTGTAACGGAACCTTGTAGCAGGAACTACAGTAGGTTCTGTTAATGGGCTGGGTATGTAGGTATAAACAAAATTAACAACATAATAATAACTGGTGGAGTGGTTGCCCAACAGATTAACTCTAATTGTATTCTAAGATTTACTACGAAGAGAGAACTATCTGGGTAGGAACTGTGGTCCTTTAAATACACAACCGTACTCCTAAGAAATCCCTTCGCTCCGTTTACTTTGTCTACTCTGTCTACTCTATCCTATAGATCATACAGATTATATAGATTATATAGATCACATTACATGACCTTAGCTACCATTCCTTATTATATAGTTCCACCGGATCCATCCTAGACCGTGCCTGTATTAACCAACTAGCTTCCTACGACTCTTCTCCAAGTAGTTGTAATATTGTACTTAAAGCGTCTGTAACACTATCTCCCTCCTCTTTATCTTTGTCCTCGAAGATTTCTAACATCTCTAAGTTGTCCACTAGAGGTGTAATATCCGTTTAATTAGTCTGGTTAATATCTGTACTTATTATACCTAAAGCTCCTTCTTTTTCTTTAACCCTTTATTGTGCGCGTATGGTTTCCTCCATACTATTACTGGGTAAGGTAATGCCATCTCCGTGTTCTTATTGTGCGAAAGAGGGGTTAGTCTGTATTATGCTGGCGAGTCCTACTGCTTAACAATCTTCCTCTTGTTCGGAGTGCACTAAGGCAAACATTTGTTCGTCTTGCGACGTTCGCTCTATCTTTAACGCTAAATGTGCGCGTCCTATAACTCTTAACAGTTTTTAAGTTCCCTAAGTAACTTATTATAGGGTCTCGTGTTTAATCTACTGCTATAAAACTTGACGCTGAGCTCTCTAGTGCCTTGGGCGAGATTTGTTATCTCTAGGACAAAGACCAAGCTTGCGCTAAGTGGGTAAGAGACGAGGAGCGTTATACCCTTAAAGCTCGTACCTCTGCTTACGCTCGTCTGCTTTGTCTTGAGAAAGTATATAAAAAGGTTTGTTCTAAGGAGTGGAAACTGGTTTAACAGGGTTTGTCTAAGCTGGGTAATAAAAGGATTAACTCTTCTCCTGCGAGGGAAACAACTCTAAGTAGCTCGGCAATTGCTCCTCTTGGGTCCCCCTTAGGTGACTCATTCTTTGGCGATTCTTCCTTATTAATACTACCTAACCTACTTTCTTTTGATACTCCCGTATCTTTCCCATAGCGTTTTCTAGGTTGCTTAGTGGTTCCTAGGTAGTCTTACTATAGCCTATCCACTTTACTTTATACTATATTTCATTATCTACATCCTCGTAACTGATAATCTTTAAAACTTGCTATTTGTCTTCCTCCTGTCCTCTATACGTGTCTGCCTTATAGACTAGCGGCTTGATATTTCCGTGTGCTAGTTCTAGCATTGCGATATGCTGTATAGGGTAGATTTTTATTTTGGCTAGTAGGTTTAACTTATACGTGACTAATAAAATTCTTTACTTAATTTTGAAAGGTCCTAGTCTGACATAATCTAACTTCTTACTTAGTCGTCAACTCTTGAAATTTTTATGTAGTAGCTATACTTTATCCCCCTCCTTAAGATCTAGTCCCTTAGATCTTTTAGCATTGTAGTACCTTTTCATTTATTCTTATACTAGTTTAGCTGTTTCTTTAAGGTCTATATAAAGATTTATTAACGTCTCCATTCTTTACTTAGCTGTGCTACTTGTCTTTTTTGCTTGTTGTGGTGATAATAATGTTCTTAGCTCGTATCTATAATTCGCCTTAAATAGTGATGTTCCCATTCCTTTTTATAGTATTGCATTGTATGCAAACTGTGTAACTAGTAGTAATAATACCCAATTGTTCTGTGCGTAATTAACATAATGCCTTAGATACTGCTTTAGTATCTAGTTTAGTCTTTCTATTTGTCCGTCCGTCTGCGGATAATACGCTGTAGATATTACTGCGTAAACCCCTTATTCTGCCAAAAACACTTCCTAAAATGCTGCTATAAATCTTGGATCTCTATCCAATATGATTTTGTTTGGTGCTCTATATCTTACAAACACTTCTTTTATATAGATTCTAGCGATATCTTCTACTAATATCTCTTCAGTGCATACTATAAAGTATCCCTACTTTGTTAGCTTATCCATTATTACTAAAATCGCGTTATGATCTTGCCCTATAATAGGATCTCTTGACTTTGGTAACTTAACAATAAAGTCCCACGATATAACCTCCCATAGTCTTCCTGGTGTCTTAATAGGTTGTAGCCCTCCATACGGCTTATACCTTATTGGTTTATTCCTTTAGCAATCTGGATATTCTTTTATAACTTATCTTGCTAGTCCCTAGATTCCTTAAATAATATACTCCTCTTAAAGTCTTAACACTAAGCCTATAGCTCTATTATATCCTTGTGTTATTCCCTTGTGGAATTCCTTAATAAATTCTTCTATAATAGACTTAGGCATGTATGTTGCTTCTCTATTTATATACTGCTCTAAGTCTAGATCCTCTGCCTATACTTCTTAGATCTTTTGTGTCTAATTACTCTCTAGTGACTTATAGATCTAACTTTCCTTGGTCGCTACGATCTTTAAATAATTATACCTAATTAGTCCGTCTTGATCCTTTTGTAACAAAGCTCCTAATAGCTTTTTATTGCTTTGTAGTTTAGCCTTCCTGCTTAGAGCGTCTGCTCGTGCATTATCTGTACCCTTGGTATACTGAATTTCGAAATAGTATTCTATAAGCATTTCCGCCTATCTAACCTATCTTTAGTTGAGTTCCTTTGTTATTAGGAATCCTGTAAGGTTTTTATAGTCTATCTTAACTACAAATGGTTTTTTCTGTACTTTGTAAGAATGCTTTCTATTCCTTAAGTGCTGCAACTATACCTAACAACTCCTTGTTGTAGATGTTATAGTTTAACTCTAGTGGTGTTATCTTTTAACTATAGTATGCCACTAGGTGCCATCTATCTTAATATTTCTATAGGAAGCACGCTCCTAGTGTAAAGTCTAATGCATCCGTTTCTACAACCGTCTCTAGCCCTGGTTGATAGATCTTAAGAACTAGCTCTTAGGTAAATAACTCTTTAACTTTCTTAAATAGTTCTTGTTGCTCCTTTCCCTATGCCCACGGTTCTTCTTTCTTGGTTAACTATATAAATGGCTTAATATCCTGTAACTATTGCGCTATAAACCTTCTACAGTAATTGCAAAACCCTAGGAACGATCTTAACTGCGTAATATTCTCTGGTTCTTGCTAATTCACTATGGCCTCGATCTTCTTTAGATCTATGCTAAGTTGGCCTAGTTTAATAATAAATCCAACAAAATCGGTCTTCTGGGTGAAGAACTCGTATTTTTTAATTGCTACTGGCATCTGTTCTTCCTATAGTCTCTTTAAGACCCACTTAATGTGTTTTCCATGCTCTTCCTTACTCTCTGAGTAGATAATAATGTCGTTGAGGTATACTATAACAAATTCATCTAGGTGTTCTCCTAATATACTATTAATTCGCTTCTGGAACGTTACTAGTGCGTTTATAAGCCCGAATTGTATAACTAATAGCTTATATAGTCCTTCCTTTGACCTAAAAGCTGCCTTCTATTCGTCGCCTTCCTTGATCCTAATCTAATGGTATGCCTATCTTAAATCTATCTTTATAAAGATCTTCGCGTTGCTTATCCTGTCTTGGATTTCGCTAATTAAGGGTAAAGGATACCTATCCTTTCTAGTAATGCTGTTTAACTATCTATAGTCTATACACATCCTAAGTTTTCCGTTTTTCTTTGGGATAAACAGTACTGGATATTCTACTGATAACTGCGACGGTCTAATGTATCCCTTTTATAAGTTCTCCTGGATAAACTCCTTAAGCGCTACTGACTCTGTTTTAGTAAGCTTATAGATTAGAAAGAACTTTAGACTTATTCCCTCTTCTAATTCTATCTTATAGT